>LSQX01168372.1_pt1 | contig 62780 bp, 54 predicted proteins | sample 654561 | NCBI WGS metagenome assembly LSQX01 (sample SAMN04489861, study PRJNA283612) | anaerobic digester metagenome | isolation source: 4 biogas reactors fed with cattle manure at either 37C or 55C with and... | place: Denmark: Kongens Lyngby | collected 2014
TCAACGTCTTTCAGGGTTTCCAAAGGCACTATTGATTCGTTATCACCAGAAAACATCTTACCGAATCGATGATCTCACAATATCCTGAAAGTATATGGCTTGCAGAGTCAGCACCACTGACTTCTTCGTAAAAATAATGGAAGTTGGCGGGTAGTAACACAGAGAACCACCGAAAAATGGGATGATTTTTGAACCAGGTCATTCACTGAACACACGGTAATACAACTGTCAGGCATAAGAAATACCTTTGATCTTGAAACGTCCATTGATCCCGTATCAAAACCAAGCGCCACGCCCCGCCCCCCGCAGATCCGTCCGAATCTCCGGAAGTAACGCGCCTACCCCTATATTTGCAATAACTTTCGGCATTTAATTCCCTGTAAAGATGCGCTTGCAACGCACTTTCTGTTAAACTGTATGTAAATAGTCGGAACTTTATGGTTTAAAAAGGGATAGTACAGGTAGAGACTCTTGTACTTATCCCGATAAGTTTTATTGATACATGAAAAATCACTCATCATCACAAAAAGAAACGCCCGGGCATCCTGTACCTCTACGGGTGATCAGCCATCAGGGCAGGCCAGTGGACTGGTCCGCTCTGGATGATGATGCTCTCATGGCTGAACATGTACAAGGTGCTGAACAGGCTTTTGAAGAACTGGTTCATCGTTACGAGCGACGTATTTTTTCTTATGTTTACAGAATGTTGCAAAACAGGCTTATTGCCGAAGAAATCACACAGGAAGTTTTTCTTGCCCTGGTGCGCAACAGCAAACGTTACAAAGCTCAGGGCCGGCTGTCCTCTTATCTCTTCGCCATTGCTTCCAACAAGGTTTACAAGGAGTGGGAGCAGCGGCGCCGTCGGCCCCGGTTTTTCTCTCTGTCTTTCTGGAACAGCGATGACAGTGCTTCGGTCTCCGGACTGAGCCCTCTCGATGTTCTTGATGATAAAAAAGCATGCGTAGAAAAGGCATGTGAACGTTCAGAAATTTCAGATGCCATCAATGACGCTCTCAGACATTTGCCTAAGCATTATCGTGAGGCATTTGTTTTGCGGCGTTTTGAGGATCTCTCTTATGATGAGATCGCCGATATACTTGACTGCCCTGTAGGCACCATCAAATCACGTGTTGCCCGGGCTGAAAAAGGGTTACGGCCCTATTTGGAAAAATTCAGAGAATATTTGGACTGACTGTCGGAGCCTGTACCATGTCGTTAGAATCCTCTATCCTGCGTCATCCCTCCTCTGTTCAGCTGATGGAGTATGCAGAATCATTGGTGGATGACGACTCGCCGGTGTGCGTGCTCATGGCCGCACATTTGAGCCGTTGCCCGGATTGTGCGAATGAAGTCCGGGCTATCCAGCAGTCGTTGAAGCTGACCGCTCTGGCCACCCTCCCCGAATCGTCGCAGACACTGTCTCACTCCATACTGTTGCAAGCCAGAAAGGAAATAGCCCGTCCCCCGGCGAAAAGGCCTTCCTTCCTGTATCCCTTCCTTCGCAGTGTGGCTTGTCTGGTTGGAATTCTGCTTCTGGCGGCCATCTCTTTTTCAGCAGCTCTGCAGGAAGGCTCAGAATTTTCTTCCATTGCCGTTCAGGCTGAGGCCCGTCCCATTCCGACGCCGGAAAACAGTTGGACCCCCTCCCGTCCCTTCTCCGGCACAGTAGTACAAGCCTTGGCGGCCTCCATCGCCATTCAGGGAAATACCTTGTCCAATACGGGGCAGCGTCGCATCGTGGATTTTCTGGACCAGGATCTGGATGCGGCACTGGCTGCTCTGGAACGCAATCCCGGGTGTGTCCGTGCAACACAGATTGTGGACTCGGAGGCACAGAAGCGACTGGAGGGTCTGCGCACCCTCTTTGTCGATCGAACCCTTTGATGGATTGCAATGGTTTCAGTGGTAAAAGGGTAGCCTAATCATGGGGAAATCAGCACTTACTTTTTTTCTCCTGATCATGCTCTTTGTCATGCCTCCCGGATCGGCACAGCTGATCCAGCAGCTTCAGTCCGGCATTGAAGAGGTGGCGCGGGGAATGGATTATGTGGGACGCCGCGCGGGCGTTTTTTTCGGGGCTCCGGAAGAAGGACGTGGCGGCGACGACAGTTTGCCCACAGCCAGAAGAGAGGTGGAAGAACATTATCCGGCCAGTCCGGCTCCCAGCCTTTTTCTTTCCAATGAATTCGGAGATATCCGTGTGGCCTGCTGGGACGAACGACTTATCCAGATTCGAGCATCCATTCAGGTAAGTGCGCCCTCGGAAGATCTTGCCGAACAGGTCTCGCAGCTCATTGAACTGCGTATTGCGGAGGAAGGGGATTATTGGGAGTGCCGCACTTCTCTGCCCGAGTTGCGCAGCGGTGATGCCGTTGCCATGAGTGTCCATTTGCAACTCACCGTACCCCGGGATGCGACCCTGACCATCAACAATTATTTCGGTGATGTGTATGTGAACGATCTGGGCGGTCCTCTGTCAGCGGAGATTCAGTATGGCGCCTTGCAGCTGTCCCATATTCAAGGACCTGTACGAGCCAGGGTACAGGGAGAATTTCCGGTACGGGCTCACTATCTCAATCAGGGCGGCACCTTTATCCTGACCGGTGCCGAAGCGAACTTTTCCAATTATCAGGGCAATCTGGATATCACGCATTTTCGCGGATCTGTAACAGTACATCATCCCGGCGCGACTTCCACTTTGAATCTCGTGAGTGAGAACGGCCGTGCGGAAATTTTGCTGCCACCCGATGCGAATCCAGACCTGACAGCAACAGTAACCCATGGCCGTTTTGAATCAGAGCTGGATGTGAAGCGCATGAACAGAGGAAAGCAGCTGCTGGCCCGTCATATGAATGCGGACAGTGAACAGCGCATCATGGTCAATGCTTCTTTCAGCGATGTTCTCGTGGGTATAGAAGGGGGCATGTCACAAACCGTGTCGCGTATGAATGCGGATCAAAAGGCCTTTACTGATACCATAACCAGTTATATCCCCATAGAATCGGGGAACACCATGGTCATTGATGCCATGCCCGGCAATATCCATATTGAAGGCGTGGATGAGGAACAGCTTTCCATAGAAATGACCCGTGTCGCCTGGACGCCCTCCGCTGCAGCGGCCATGGATGCGCTGGACGCTCTGGAGATGACGAAAGAAAGCAAACCCGGTTTCATCCATATCACCACCCGGGCCACACAAGACATGGAAACTTTTTCCTGTCAGTCTTATCGGGCTGATCTGCGGATCAAATGCCCCCGTACCCTGCCTGTTACTCTAAACACGGAAAAAGGGGTCACAGTCGTGGAGGGGCTCGGCAATGGCTGCGTTCTGAATCAGGAGCAGGGCGAAATCCAGTTGGAGCATATCCGGGGCACAATCTTCATATCAGGCAACAGCACCTCGGTCAATGCCCGGGCCTGTACGGGACCGTTCACGGTTTCTGTCGCTTCAGGCGAAATTACGGCAAAAGAAATTTTTGACGCCATTTCCATCACCAATGGCGAAGGTCGTGTGTTCGTTGACACGCCGGGTAATACTGTTGAGGTTCGACAGCGTAAAGGAGATGTGCATTTACTGAGTCTCACACCACTTTCAGGAAGAGTGGATATTTTTGCGGAAGATGGCGATATCAACGTATTTGTCTCTCCGGAATCCAGTGCTTCCATTACGGTAAAAACCCAGGGCGGACAGATACGCAGCGCTCTTTCTTTGTCCGGAAGTATCAACAGAGAAAACCAGGAGTTTTTCGGCCGTATCAATGCTGGTGACCATCCCCTGTTGCTTGAAACCATTCAGGGAAATATCTATTTGAATTAATCTGTTTTCATAAGTAACCGGTCAACGGGATCCCCCGGGAGGGTACTTTCATATCTGGTCATCGATCAACTGAAGGTAAAATTGCATTATTTTGACCGCAGCTTTGACCGGAGTTTTTTATTTGCTCTTTACAAAATATATAATTATGCAAAATGTAGTGAAATAAGGTATGATATTGCAACAATTGCAGTACTATCAAGCGCTGTGGGAGCCTGACATGGAAGATATGCACAATTTGCTGGATACTTTGGGAGACAAAGAAGTCGCCTGGGTGGATCGGCGTGATGCAGCTGAAAAGATTGGCAAAGAGGTTCATCAGATAATCGGTCGTCTGAGCAACCATCTTCAGGATGAGGATATGGATGTGAAGATGACAGTTGAACGGAGTCTGGAACCTGTTCACCTTTTGCTGCGCACCCGGGATCAGGAACGCAAGCAGTTCAGCCTGCGGGATTTGGCGTTGTTCTGCGAAAAGACCGGAGTCCGTACTGTCAAACCGCATAAAACGGGCTTCGTCATCAAAGTGCGCCTTCCCAATGGCCGACGACAGCGCGTCTATCTCATGCCCCATCAATTGCGTGATGGCCGCAAGATCCTGCGCGTTCTGGCTGTGTGTTGCGAAGCGAATATCAAAAATGTTCAAAAGGGCTTGCGCACGAATTCACGGCTGGCCCACAGTGCCTTTTCACTCATCAAATCCAAAGGTATCGTCTATATTTCCATCCTCAGCAACATTTATCGTCAAGAAGCGACACCGGACAGGATTAAAAGAACGGTCAAAGAGGTTGCCTATTATGCAGACTGGATGACCTATCTGGATGAACCAGTCGCAGGAGACGAAGAAAGCGAATTCGAACAAGAATAAGAATTCAGGCTGAAGGAAGGACCTCCATGAAGCCTCACGACACAGCCGATATTGTGGTGGGTGTTGACAGACATGCGGCGGTACAGGAAAAAGAACTGCGTTCGGCTCCCTCCCGGAATTTTCAAGGCATGAATTTATCGGGGCTCTGCTTTTCCGGAGCACAACTGGCCGGGGCCGATTTTCGAGGGGCCAGGCTGCGTGGAACGCGCTTTGATTGTGCCGATCTCAGCGGTGCGGATTTTACCGGGGCCGATCTGGAGCTGGCTGTTCTGGGCGGTGCGATTTTGAAAGGAGCCTGCTTCCGGGATGCCAATCTTGAGCGGGCCAATCTTGTGGGGGTGGATGCCGGGGATGCGGACTTCTCCGGTGCACGCATGTATTTTTCCCGGCCGGGCAACGGGAATTTCAGTCGCTCTTCTTTCCGGGGCGCACAACTGGATCGAGCTATTTTCAGGCGGGCCAATCTCACAGACTGTGATCTCAGCGATGCCACAGGGGTTCCCAATTTTGAAAATGCCCAACTTGAGGGGATTAAAAAATGATCTTTGCCCACTTCCGCACTGAAATCAACGAATCCAATCAATTTGTCATTGCCTGTGCAAAAGAGAAAAAGGCGCTGCTCATCGATGCGCCCATTCTCGACAGACGTATCCCCGCTTTTTTTAAAGAGCATGCCCTGACACTGAGCGGTATATTCATCACCCATGCCCATTTCGACCACACGGAAGGATTGGCGGATATTCTGGCCTGGCGAAAAGCGCCTGTTTATGCGGCCCGGGACACAATCACAGGTGTCCCTGCTGTGAAAAAAGAAGAGGACGACACCCTGCAGCTGGGCCGACTGACGGGGCGCTTCATCGCTCTGCCGGGTCATACGCCCTGTTCACTGGGACTGATCATTGAGGACCGCATATTCACAGGGGATGCGCTCTTTTCCGGAAGTATCGGCGGCACCCCTGATGAGATTACGCGGCAACAGGAAATTCAGACCGTGGCGCAACAGGTATTCAGCCAACCCGATCACTATCAGATCCACACGGGGCATGGCCCTTCCTCCACCGTATGGGTGGAAAAGAATTACAATCCCTTTTTTGTCCAGCCTTAGTCTACAGGAGTGAAAAGAGCCAGAGAACGGCATATATCCACCGTTGCCCGCGATTTGTTCAAGACATAAAAGTGTATTCCAGGCACTCCCTGAGCAATCAGTTCTTCCGCCTGTCGCGCTGCGTAATATACCCCCACGGCATGCTGGCCTTCTTTATCATCTTTGTATACTTCCAGGCGTTTCACGAGCCGAGAGCTCAGATGAGCGTTGCACATGCTGACGATATGCCCAGCCTGAGCCAGATTGGTCAGGGGAAGAATTCCGGGGATGATGGGCACTGAAATTCCCGCATCGTCACAACGGTCTCTGAAGCGGAAATAATCGGCATTGTCAAAAAAGAGCTGGGTGACGATAAAATCCGCTCCCGCATCCACCTTCCGTTTGAGATTTTCTATATCAGCCGCCGTGGATGGTGCTTCGGGATGGGTTTCAGGGTAACCACCCACACTGATGCCCATATCAGGGAATTTCGTTTTGATCAGTGATACCAGCTCATTGGCATAGTGCAGACCATCAGGGGGAGGGCTGTAATTTTCTTCGCCTTTGGGAAGGTCTCCGCGCAAGGCTACAATATGGGTGATCCCGATTTCCCGGGCCTGGACAATAAAGGAACGGAGCTGTTCCACACTGCTGCCTATACAGGTCAGATGGGAGGCCAGGGGAATCTCGGGATGATTTTTGTGAACCGCAGCCAGAACGTCCAGTGTCCGCTCCCGTGAACTGCCCCCGGCTCCATAGGTACAGGTGATATAAGCAGGCCGACAGGCGACCAGTTCTTTCAGGTGAACAAAGAGAGCTTTCATACCCTCGGCTGTTTTCGGCGGAAACAATTCAAAGGAAATAACGGGCTGACCTGTATCATAAAAAGAAGCGAATCGTACCATGAACAACTCCTCTTGATCGCTTGCGCTCTATCAGTTATCAACGGATACTTCAAGCCGGTGCCGGTCCAAGCGTAGCAACCGGACTCATTGATCTCTTTCACTTTGGAAACAAATCAACTTTTTACAGGCCTGAAGCGAACTTTCTCTGTCTATCCTGCATTCGATTATACACGACTTTGGCGCACTCTGCACAGCAGCCCAGCACCGTTCAAAGTCACCCACAGTACGGACGTCGTACCATGGAAGACCGAACATATGAGCGAGTCCTTTGAATTCCCATTCATGGGGATGGATAAAACAGGGTATCAGTATTTCCGGAAATTCTGCGATGGGCAGGTGGGAGAATATGCCGCCGCCGCCATTGTTCACAATGATGAGAATGACCGGGACTTCCGAGTTGGCCAGCAGAGGCAGCGAACTGAGGTCATGCAATGCGCTCATGTCACCCAGAAGCGCTGCGGTGCGCCGTCGGGAACCACAGGCAATGCCCGCGGCCGTGGCGATATTACCGTCAATGCCGCTCACGCCTCTGTTGGCATGAACAAGAAAAGCGGCACAGTGAGTACCCTGCATGTCCATATATCGAACGGGCATGCTGTTTCCGAGAAAAAGCGCCACATCGGCCTCCACTTTTTTCGTCAACAGGGAGGCGAGAGAAAACTCTGAGAGAGCCGCATCTTCACACAGCCCGGCTTCTGTACTCCCGGTGACGGCTGGAGACGGATCCGGAGGAGGCGCAAAGGGTGATTCTGCAGTTTTTCTTTCTTCAAGCATGCGAAGCCAGCCGTGACAGAACTCTGATATTTTCTGCTGCACATGACGGGTCTCCAGGTGGAAGGGATCCCTTTTTTCCGGGCGGGGATGAACATGCACATAGAGGCCGGGAGAATCTTTTGCGAGAAACTCATTGAATACCTTTGAGAGAAAACTGTCACCCAGGTGGAGGACCGCCTCAAAGCCGGCTGAAAAACTTGCAGTCTCCCCTCTTTTCAAAGAGAGATCATAGGAGAGGTGGAAGTTTGCAGGAAGATCTTTTCGGCGGCATCCGGAAAGGAGATCGGGAAAGACGGGCCAACCCAGTTTTCGGCCGAGTATCAAGGCCATTTCCTGATCTTCAGGATCATGCATGGATCCCAGCAGAATCGCCTTGTTCTTCACAGCCTCAAATTTATCGAGAAGGGAACGCAACTCTTCATCAGAAAGGGCAGGCGCTGCAACTTCATCGACCTGCCAGGGAAGGGAACTGTTTTTCCAGGGAGCCAGCTCATCCAGATAATCCGGAGGCCAGGGCTGATCAATCCGAACAGGCGCAAGCGGTTCACGGAAGGGACAATTGATGTGAACAGGACCCGGGGCATGAGAGAAACATGGTGCCAGTGCCTGATCAATGCGGCTGAGAAGGGTTCCGGGACTTATCGACACATCAGGACAGGGCAGAGACAGGGCGTGGCGCACATGAGATCCGAAAAACTGCTCCTGATCCATGGTCTGGTTGGCGCCGCAATTCTGCAGTTCGGGCGGCCTGTCGGCACTGAAAATGACCAGAGGAAGGCCGGAAAGATTGGCCTCCGCCACAGCGGGAAAACAATTGGCAACGGCTGTACCGGAAGTGCAGACGACAGCGGCGGGCATGCCTGCTCTGGAGGCACCCAGGGCGAAATAGGCGGCTCCGCGTTCATCATGATGGACAACAGTTTTCAAGGAGGGATTACGCCAGGCCGCAACAGCGAGGGGAGCGCTTCTGGAGCCGGGAGCAATCACCACGCACCTGATACCCCGGCGGGCGGCTTCTTCCATGAGCAGAGAGGCCCAAAGCATATTCAGATTGCTGTCATATTCCATGGGAAGGGCTCTCCATGATTTTGAGAAACTGGCGCATTTTGGCATCCAGTTCGGCCCATTCTTCTTCAGCATTGGAATGAGGGACAATGCCAGCGCCGGCATAGAGCGAAAGTCGATCTTCCAGCACAGCCGCACTGCGGATGCCTACACAAAAATCGGCACTGTCACGGGCGAGCCAGCCCACAGGCGCAGCAAAAATACCCCGCTCAAAAGTCTCTGTTTCGAGAATGTAACGGACAGCTTCTTTCTGTGGATGGCCACCTACAGCAGGGGTCGGGTGCAGCTTTCGCAGGAGCGCATAGTCAGATACTCCTTCCCTGAGCAGGGCCGTGATCGGTGTGTGCAAGTGCTGACAATAGCCAAGTTTGCGAATGACGGCTGCACCGGGATATTGCACTTCGCTGGTGAAACGATCCAGACTGCTCAGCAGGGAATCCACGACGATGGCATGCTCCCGCTGCTCTTTGTCACTGTTCAGAAGCTCTTCCGCCAGTTTCGTGTCCTCTTCTTCGTCCGGGCCACGGGGACGGGTTCCCGCCAGAGCCTCTGTTTGAAAACGGAGACCGGCACGGCAATAAAGACGTTCGGGAGAAGCGCCGAGAAAAGCCCGCGTCGGAACAGGCTGAAAACAAAAGAGGGTTGTATCGGGTGCCTGGCCGCTCAGTTTTTGAAGCAGTGCAAGCGGATCGATGGGGGCTGAAGCCTGAAAGGAACTCTCCCGGGCGAGAACAACTTTGGTGAGAGGACCTTTTTCAAAAGCCTGCAAGGCATCCTCTATCTGTTGTTTCCAGACGCAAAGGTCGGGTATGTCACGACAATGGGTAAAAGAAGGCAGGGGCTCAACAGTGCGGGGAGGTGTATTCAAGATACGGGTGATGAGCGCCATGGCTCCTTCTCTTTCGGCCTCGGACTTCAAGGTCACAGCGAGAAAACTTCCCCGGGCACTGCGGAAATATTCCAGAAGGGGCACGATAAAACGGTGGGCCTGAAATTCCATCCACGGACCCGGCCGGGTCGTATCTGCATGAAAACGGAAGCCACCGTAATAGCGGACACCTTCACCGCTCGCATGAAGATGGGCCGTCAGCTGGCGGAGCACTTCTTCCATGTCGGCACCTTCGTGGGAATCGAGAATATCGGCCTCCCCCACTCCGGCCATTTCTATGACAGCCCGTCGATCACGCCAGTAATAACGGGAAGATTCGGAAAGAGATGCCAGCCACTCGAGCCCGGAAAGAGAAGGTGCTTCCGTCTCGATTCGAAGGAGAAGCGCTTCTTTGAGCGATGCTTCCTTGATCAGTGCCAAAAGACGCCACAAGGCTTCCCGGAGCTCCACGGAAGCTTCGGGGCTATTCAATTCAGAGTCGGAAGTCATAAAACTTTCTATTCGTGTGATGGTAAAAAGAATGAGAGAACCGCCTTCTGTTGCAGTTTACACTATAGGATAATCAAAAGGCGTCCTTTCTCCCAAATAGTTCACACCGTTCGTCCTGATGCTGACCCGATACCTCGCGTCAAGGTTGCAGTTATCATCGCTCATGAGTAAAATGGAACATTAAACAGTGCCACTTTCTCTAACCGGCCCGACTTAACCCACAGAATTCTTTTCACCATGCCCATCCAGCCTCCTAACATAGGATCTTTTCTGCGAACACGCCGGGATCTGATTGTGTTGGCTATCCTGTTTTTATCCGGACTGACCCTGCGCATTTGCTGGCTTGCTGAAATTCAAGAGCATCCCGACTTTCAGATACCTCTGCTCTATCAGACAGATATGGGTTTTATCGATAACAGTGCCCTGGGACATGCCCAGTCGCTCCGTTCTTTCTTCGGGCTTCCGGAGCTGACTCCTCAGTTTGAACGACATATTGTGTGGCGACATAATGCGGGCAATCCACAGTTGAGACCTCCGGGCTACACTTTCCTGCTCGCCTTCCTCTATTTTCTTTTCGGTGACAACCAATTGCTTGTCCGTGTCGTTCAGATGACTCTGGGACTCGCCAGCGGCTGGCTGGGATACAGAGCAGGCCGCAAAATGTTTGGATCCCGGGCGGGTGTCATCACGGCCGGCGCACTGTGGCTGTATTGGCCCCTTATACTTTATGAGTCTGTTCTCCATGAACCGGTACTCATGGTCTTTGCCTCCCTGCTTCTGATAAACAGCGCACTGAACTGGTTGCACGGAGGAAAGAAAATCCAAGCTGTACTGACGGGGATAAGCTGCGGAATCTTTACGCTGGCTTCTTCACAGGTCATTCTCTTTCTTCCTGTGTTGATCCTGTGGATGCTGTGGGTCGCCCGGGCCCGCTTGCAGTATTTTCGAAAAGCTCTTGTTCATGGTGCTCTGGCGGGAGCGGCCTTTTTCCTTCCCCTTCTGCCCGTTACAGCATTGAATTATTATGAGTCCGGCCTCTGGGTGTTGAACAGTCATGGCCATGGGATCACGCTTTATATAGCCAATCAGCCCGGGGCCACAGGATTTCTCATGCCCGGCGATCCGCTGTTGGATCAATACCTGGCTCTGGAAAAGAGCACCTTGTCAGTGGATGAAAAAACAGCCCTCATTGAAGATTGGGTGGATTGGTCCCGGTTTTCACAAAAAGCCGCTTTCAAAATGATTATGGAAGAACCCGGTGACTTCATCAAACGTTCACTCGTCCGGGCTGTCTTCTTTTGGTCACCCTATGAGATTTCGCAAAATGTTCTGGAATACTGTGACCGTCTTTTTTCAAACACTCTAAGCTCTATGCCCGGCGGTTTCGCTTTGGTATTGCCGGGTATGGCACTGGGCCTCTTCTATTTTCTGGTAGCATCGCGGGAAATGATGCGGAGTCAACAGCCATTACAAGCACTGAACAAGGATTCCGGCTTTACGGGGATGCTTCTGATTCTCCTTTTCATACTTGTGTGGTATCTGCCCTATCTCGTCTTGTGGGCATCGGCTCATTTTCGGATTCCTCTGTTGCCCTCTCTCTTTCTGCTCAGCTCCTTCGGACTGCTGCGCTTCGTTGAGGATGTCAACAAAAAACAGTGGCGGCGTTGTCTCACAGCAGGTTTTTGTGCTCTCTGCTTCCTTCTCCCTGCAGGCTTTGCCCACTGGGATTATAGCGACGACATTCAGACCTGGCTCTATTATCGGACAAAACTTTATCAGGAAACAGAGCGTCAGGATAAGGCGCTTTCTCTCGCACTGCGGGCTGCTCAAGGGGTCCCGAACCATGCTTTCGTCCACAAAAGCTGTGCTGATCTCCTCTATGCAGCCGGATGCGAGGAAGAGGCTCGTGTGTATTACGAAAAGACGCTGCTGTGCAGTCAAGGTGAGGTGGACAGAAATCCCGTACTGGAAAATCTGGGGATTATTGAGCGGAACTTGAAAAACAATGAGACGGCGAAAGAAATTTTTTCTGAATTGCTTGAAGAGAATCCTCATCACCTTACAGCATTGCACTATCTGGGAAATATAGCCTATGAAGAAGGGCACTATGAAGAAGCAGTGAAATACCTCACAGAAGCCTGCAACGAAGGCATAAATAAAGGAAACACCTTCTTTTTACTCGGCCTCACCCTTCGCGCTCTCGGGCAAACAGAACAAGCCATTGAGGTGCTGCGTCAAGGCCATAAACTGGATCCCGAAGATCCGTGGATTATACTGGAGCTGGCCGATGCATTGATCGTACTGGAAGAGAGAGATGAGGCCTGTCATTTCTACCACCAACTGCTCAATGACACGGGTCAATATCCCCGTGCAAAAGACGCTTGGAAGCGATATTGCACAGGAAGTTCCAACGATGACAAAAAAACTCTCTTCACGGAAGAAGAATCTCCTGACCCTGAATAACAAAAAGCCACGGCTTTCTTTGTCCTGTGACAAACACTATGTTAAAATTAAGAGAATTCCGTAAACAACATCTCGATAACAACCCCTTCGGGATTTCACGCAATGCTCTGCAGTTCCCGATGGAAAGAACATCATGCGCATTCTTTTTGTTTTAAATATTCCTTATGCTATTGAACCTCACGGGGTTATGCTTCTCTCCTCCATATGCAAAGAAGCCGGCCATGAGGTGCAACTGGTGCTGCTTAAAAAAGACAGTCTTGTCCAGCGCGTACAAAAATTTAATCCTCATGTGGTTGCTTACAGCGTCATTGGAAGCGAATTAGATGTCTTTGCAAAAGCCGATGAAAGTCTCCGGAAATATTGCGAAGAAAGTGGGAACAAAATCTTTCGAATTATGGGAGGGCCCCATCCCACTTTTTCGCCCGCCATTCTGGAGACCCTCGCACTGGATGCCATCTGTCAGGGAGATGGGGAACGGGCTTTGCCGACACTTCTGGACCGTCTTGAAAAAGGTGAAGCACTGGATGATATCCCCAATATCGCACTGACCACAGCGGGAGCGACAGTACGGGAAAAACTGAACAGTGAGGAGTTGGATGCGAGCCCCTTTGCGGACAGAGACATCTATTACGATGCCGTACCTTATATTCCCCGGACAGGACTGCGCTCTTTTGTCGCATCGCGGGGCTGCCCCTTTCGCTGCACCTTCTGCTATAACCACGTTTATAACAAGATGTTTGAGAATTGCGGTCCCATTTTGCGACGGCGATCCGTAGACAGTCTGCTCACGGAAATTGAGCAGGTCATCGCCCACTATCCGCCTGTGCGCTTCATCAGGTTTTTTGATGATACCTTCTCCCTTACCGTGGATGACTGGCTCCGTGAATTCGCCGAAGAATATCCGCGCCGCATCGGCATCCCTTTTTACTGTCTCATGCGCCCCAACACCTTTTCGGAAGAAGCCGCTGAGCTGCTGAAAAAGGCCGGCTGTTATTCACTCTCCATGGCTGTGGAGTCCGGTTCAGAGGAAATCCGCAATACCATTCTCAAACGCGGCCTGTCAGATGACGACATGCACCAGGCCTTTGAGCGGGCACGCCGCCACGGGATCAACACCTATGGCAACACCATGGTCGGCATCCCCGGCACGACACTGGAAGATGACTTCCACTCACTGGAGTTCACACGGAACCTGAAATTAACTGTACCCACCTTCTCCGTGTGCAGTCCGTCACGAGGTACGGAGCTGGCTGATTACGCACTGGAACATGGCTACATGCCTCCGGATGCGGATATGATCACCCGTTTTTCCGCCGAAAGTCCTTTGATCACTTACACTGCCAGGGAAAAGAAAATTCAGGCACGTATCGCCTGTCTCGGAACCCTTTACTGCACTGTTCCCGGCTTTTTGAAACCCCTCGTCAAAATGATGATCACAGGCCCCTTCCCCATTGGACTGGCACAGAAAATGGGATTCTCCTTCGCCATCTTCCGTATCGCCACGCGCCTCTTCCCCCACGCCATCCCCAAGAACCCAATCACAATCCTGAGAGTCGCCATCGACGGGATCCGCTATTTCTGGTAAGTCCCGACGGAGTGCCAAGTAGTGGCAAAGCAGTTACAACTCTATTTTGCTCTGCAACTTTCAACAAGCCATATGTACACAGCGCAGCGCAGCCGCAACCCAATCAGCCTCTCTCTTTTCACCACAGAGAACACAATGGGACACCGAGAAATGAGATGACTTTTCTTTTTAAACCACGGAAATCACGGAACACACTGAAAAAAATACAGGCGATATAAAAAGGTCCATGGCCTTAACACGTCCACCTCTGTCGCTCACCTCTCTTCGCTTGCAGATCCGTCCGATTCCTTAGAAACAACCGATCCCTTTGAGTCTCCTATATGCCTCGCATTTTTCCCTATCACCTATCACCTAATTCCTCACTCCCCCGCTTCCAGCAGGCTCCCCCAGAGGACAGCGCCTTGCACGAGCATCTCAAAGGCTTTTCTGGCGAGGCGGTCTTCCTTGAGCCAGGCCTCGATTTCGGGGGCGAAGGCATAATAATCTTCTATACATGCACGGCCGAAAGCGCTTTTTTCAAGGACCCTTTCCCGGAAGATATACAGATTATCCAGTGATGCCTCTTTCAATGTGAAAAGGCGGCGCAGAAAGCAGCGTTGATCTTCGGATTTATAGGCTTTTCCACAGGAAGCGCCGGGTACCAGATGGCATTTTATCTGAGGGAAGAAATAGCGGAAGGCTGCGAAGTTGTCAAAGTTGTTGGCCGAGGAGCGACAGCTGTGGTCGTTGCCGTTGCTGAGCATGCCGACAACACGATAATTGAAGTCGGGCAGCATGAGCGGTGAGCCAGAGGATCCGGGTTCGGCCACGCCTTCATACCAGTTGATCTGGATTTGTTTCTCATAGACCTCCGTGCACAGCACGGTCTTGCATACAGAGGTCTCAGGGAGGGTGATCAGTCCCCGTGATACTTTCATACTGGAGGCTATGGGATAATGAAAACATCGCACGGAGCTTTGTCGCGGGAGTTGAAGGGTATCCCATCCGGCCCAGGCTCGGCCTCTGTCGCCAACAGGCGCTTCCCGGTGCAGCTTGATCAGAACGGCATCAAGAATGGCGCTATGACTGAGGAGAGCGGCTCCCTGGCTTCTCGGCAGGGCATTGGGATCGTCCGCTTCGCTGCGGTAATCCCAGAAGACCTCGACCCCTTCCAGGTCCACTCTCGATTCAAAGCAGTGGTATGCGCTGATCATATGCGATTCGGGGAGGGATGTCTGATCATCCAGTGTATTGATGAGCGTTCCCGTACAGTATCCTTGCGAGCTTCCCGTGGGAATAATGAGGATACCGACAGCCGTTGCGCTTTCCTGTGCGCGGAGGCTGCTTTCATCAGAGGCGTCGATATGACAGGGTTTGGGATCGCGCAGACCGGGATTGAATATGGATTTGAAGAAATGTGAACAGGCCCTGATTTCCACTTGCGGACATTCCTCATGAGGCGTACGCAGGGCGATCACCACGGACTCTCCTGCTGTTGTGGGCAGCCAGGTTCCGGCTGGCCTCGCCTCCTCGCGGGTATAAGGTCCGAAGGCTGCGAACCCTTCCCCATCCAGGAGCCACAATTCTTCGCCGGGCAAAAGATCTTTCAGATCGACACGGAGTCGCAATGCCCGTGCTTCATCGGAGCGGAGCCGACCCAGAAAAACCTGTGTATCCCCTTCAGCTGCTGCTCTCTCGAAGCGATCGGCTGCTTTTTCCCGGAGGCTCATTCCCCAGGCGATCTGGTTGGGTGCCAGAGCCTCTTCTGATTTCTCTGAGATCCGTTCCTTACGAAATTCTGAAAAGTGCCATCCTTCTTTCGCCTCCTTCACATAGCGGCGCACCCTGTCCTCGGGCATGGGATAACGTCGGTTGATGCGCATTTCTTCGACTGCTTTAGCGTTGAGCTGAGGGGGAGGCTGATAGAAATAATCGGTGAAAAAGCGTTCCTCTTCGGCCTGAAGCGTTGAGGTGAAAGAGAAGATCACCAGCCACAAAAGAGGAAGGGACAGGATTTTTTTGAGAATATTCATGATGGACATAACTCCGGCTTCCGGGCAGCCGCTACGGTGTATCGGAGGCTGCTTTTCTTTTTTATTTTTTCCGGGGGGTATGAAATTGTAAGAGCTAACAGGAAACAGTATTATATGTCTATGCAGGAGAATACGCAAAGCGTTGTTGTTATCGCCGGCCCGACCGCATCCGGGAAGACGGGGCTCGGGGTGCGCCTTGCCGCCTTGTTGGATGGTGAGATTTTATCGGCTGATTCACGACAGGTATACCGGGGGCTGGACATCGGGTCGGGCAAAGATCTGGACGAATATATTTTCAATGGAAGACCCATCCCCTACCATCTCATTGACATTGCCGATCTCTCGGAAGAGTTCAGTCTGTTCCATTACCAAAAGGCCTTTTATCCCGCCCTGGAATCGGTACAGGAGCGGGGTAAACTTCCTGTGATTGTGGGCGGAACGGGTCTGTATCTCGATGCGGTGCTCTCGGGCTATGCACTGGTTGAAGTGCCGCCTGATGAGACCTTGCGTGAGGAACTGGCCGAGGTGGAAATGAGCCTCCTCGTGGAACGACTGGAAGGGCTGGGCAAAAAGCTGCACAACCTGACAGATACCCAGGACCGCAACCGCCTGGTCCGCGCGATTGAAATTGCCGAGTATACGCAACTTCATCCATCACCGCCCGTACCGAAGCTCAAGGCATTCATTCTCATCATCGACTATGAAAAAGAGGTGCTCTGCAAACGGATCAGTCACCGCCTTCAGGAACGCCTGGATCAGGGCATGATCGATGAGGTGGCGCAGCTCCATGAATCGGGGGTCAGCTGGGAACGTCTCGAACAGCTGGGTCTTGAATACCGGCATGTGGCCCAGTTTCTGCAAGGGAAGATCAAGAACGAAAACGATCTTTTTCAGAAGCTCAACAGTTCCATTGCACGTTTTGCGAAAAGACAACGGACCTGGTTTCGCGGCATGGAACGAAAAGGACACAGGCTTCACTGGCTGCCCGATGGCGAACTCAGTACAGCCCTGAATGCCATCAATCACGCACACAGGCAATAAATGCCGTGACTCCTACCGTGAAGAAATATCTGCGCACACGTTCCGTCCATCATCAATGGGCTCTGCAAGGCGATGAGATTCCAGTGAAACTTTCGGCGGTTGTGGTGATTCCCGCTCTGGCCGAATCGCAGCACTTGGAAACAACGATATCCGCCCTGACGCAATCCTCCGAGGCTGTCTTGAGACAAAGTCTGCTCATCTGTGTTGTCAACAACCGCAGAGATCCGTACAGCACTCCGGCCGCCCGGGAAGACAACGAGCGGACACTTCAGATGCTCGACAGCTGGCAAAAAGAAGGGCGTTTCGCTCCCCTCTCTCTCGCCCGGGTGGATGCGGCTTCGTCCGGTCAGGAACTTCCCGACGGGGAGGGTGTGGGGCTTGCCCGTAAAATCGGACTGGATCACGGCCTCGTACTGTTGAATGCCCGACCCGCCAGCGATACACCATCTTTTCTTGTGAGCCTTGATGCCGATTCACCTCCCGCTCCGGAATATCTCGATCATCTCTTTTCATTTTACAGCATGCCCGGCCGTCACGGCGGCTATGCCGCTTATGCCCACAGCCTTGATGCTGACCCCGCTGCAGCTGAAGCCATGATCGCCTATGAGCTGTATATGCGCTACCACGAACTGCATCTGCGTTGGGCGGGATCGCCCTATGCCTGGCCGGCTCTGGGTTCCATTATCAGCTGCACTGCTCCAGCCTATGCGGCTGCGGGCGGGATGAACCGTCACTGTGCCGGCGAAGATTTTTATTTCATGCAACAGCTGTGTAAAACCGGTGCGCTGCAGCCCATAGCCGGAGCCAGGGTACACCCTTCGGGGCGTCTGTCGGAGCGTGCTCCTTTCGGAACGGGGCCTCATCTGGCGTCAGGCAAGACCCGCCGCTTTTTGTATCATCCCGGGACTTACCGTCTGTTGAAAAAGTGGCTTGCCCTGGCTGATGAGAGAGATCTGCTTCATCCGGAAAGGCTCCCGGATATTGCCGAGACTTTGTCACCCGCTCTGCATGCCTTTCTCTGTAGCAAAAACTTTTTCGTGAATTGGCGGAAGATTCATGCGCACCATGGCCGGGGAACACAATTAGACCGGCATTTTCACAGTTGTTTTGATGGTCTGAGAACGATCCAATGGATTCATTATTCCCGTGATCAGGGTCTGGAGGATCTTCCGGCTGAGGAAGCCTTTGCTGTCTTGCAGGTACGTGTGGGATTTCCGGAGAGTCTGTTGGGAAAAGGTGAGGAGTTGTTGTTGGAGGGGCTTCGGGAGTGGATGGATAGGTGATAGGCACGAGGGGCTGGGAAAGTCCAGTCTTTTCACTTGGTCCACTGACCCAGCATCAATGTCCTGACCTCACCCGAGCCTCTCGCAGATCCGACCGATCCGACTGATCCGACCGACTCACGGAGACAACTGATCCCCTCAAGTATCTTATGTATTCCACGATGTGCTGACTCTCGGCCGGAAAGTTTTCCGGCAATGAATTTCTTTGAAGTGACTTGGTTATAAAAAAGGTGATATAGTGCTGATACAAGCATTACACCAAATCTGTTTCAACATAAAGGAAACCCGCTCATGACCCGCTTTCTTTCTCTTCTGCTTATGCTTCCGCTGCTGTCTTTTCCTCTGTCGCTGTCCGCTCAGAACAACGATGATCTTGTTGCTGAAAGCATCAACCGGGTATTTTATCGCTTTGACGAAGTGAAGGAGCCGGCCTTCAGCGATGATTTCATTCTTGCTGACGTGATGCTGAATCCGGATCAGCCCCGGCGTTTCTCTGATTTCAGCGGCGATATTTCCGGTCGTTTTCTGGGTGCCGTTGCCATGACCTCCCGGGGCGAAAAGGATGATCTTCAGCTGCAAAGGCTCATGGGAAAACTCCTGCCCTGTCAGCGGGCGGACGGACGCTTCGGCAATGAAAGCCTGTCCTTTACAGCGGCGGATATCGGACCGGATCAGATGGCGCTGCTCTGGGGTAATGGCCGTCTGCTTGTGGGTCTTCTGGAATATCATGAGCGATTCCCGGAAGAAACCGCCGTTCTGGAAGCCGCCACGCGGCTTGGCGATTTTCTTCTCAAAGTCTTTGATGAGTGTGCCACGGAAGAAGTGATGACCCGTGTGCGCGGCATGGCGGCCAATGGCTTCATCTGCTTCACCCAGTTCAATGAAGGTCTGGAACTTCTTGCGCGAGCCACGAAGGAGGAACATTACCGCGACACGGCAAAACGCATGGAGGCTCTTCTGGAGCCCCGGGGTATACAGCATACCCATGGCTATCTGACGACTTTGCGCGGTCATATGCTCATCTATGAAACGACAGGCGAAGAGGAACTTCTGGCTGCTGTGGAAGCACGCTTTGCAGATATGGAAGAAAGCGGCTCCATCATGATCAACGGCGGACTTCTGGAGTTTTTCAAGGAAGATTATGACCGCGATGAAGGCTGCACGGAAGCGGATTTCCTGCGTCTGTGTCTCCAGCTGTGGAGGGCAACAGGGAAGGAACAGTATCTCGTCCGGGCCGAGCATTGTCTGAACAATATTTTTTATGCGAACCAGTTTGAAACGGGCGACTTCGGTCACCGTTGTTTCAACAAACAAGGCTATATCCCCCATGCCGGTGGTGCGCGCGCCTGGTGGTGCTGCACCATGCACGGGCTGCGGGCTCTTCATGATGTGATTGATTTCGGGCTTACAGCCATCGACGATGGTGTGCAGGTCAATCTCTGGCATGAAGGAAGTTTTAAAGACGGTGCTTTTCAGGTGAAATTGCAACAGATCACCTTGCCGGAAAAGCCTCATCTCCTCGCATTCATGGCGGAGGTGGTTGCCGCCCCTGAGGGCGAACAGACCCTGGCTTTGCGTGTTCCCGGCTGGGCGAAGAGCTTATCAGCTACAGTGAGCCGTGACGGGCAGAGTCTGGAAGAGATGAAAACAGAAAGCCCCTCTGCAGCAGCTGTTTCCCGGCTCATTGCTCAGGAAGGCACTTTGTTGAATCTGCGCCGTCAATGGCGGAACGGTGAAGCCGTGGTGATCCAGATCGACTGTGCCCTGCGGCTTGCGGATCGGGCGGGACAGATTCATACCCTGGCGGAACTGCCCGACAGTGGTGCGGAAGAACGGGCTCTCTTTTTCGGTCCCTGGCTGATGGGCGTAGATGCTCATACAACCCCCATGTTTCATGGCGAGCCTTATTTGCAGAATATCCTGCTGCTCCCTGAGGACGATGCCGGTGTTTCAGCTGTTCTGTCCATGACCAGTAAAGAGCCCGGAAATCTTCAGGCACCGGAGCTGACACTGTCTTATGTCCATCAGGGCTTTTTTGACCTCTGCACGGTGGTCATGCAACCCATCGCCGCACAGAGTTACCGACCACAAACGACAGTCTCTTACTGGCATTGGATGCGTCGAAGCGCTTCATGAAGAGAAGATGCTGAGGCGAGTCGGATATAAAAAAATGGGCACGGATTTCCGTGCCCATTCTACTATCTTCCAGTCAACCTTCCGGACTCACCACTTGTAGCTGTAGCCGGCCACAGCGGATACGGCCTTGGATTCGATGGTGGTGTTATATCCTGCAATGGACATGAGGTCACCGCAACCCGCTTCCCGTTCCCTGTTCCTGAAGGCGTAAACTCCGGAGAGATGAACCTCATGTTTCTCATTGATGGCGTGAGAGATGCCCATGGTGACATGATGTTCCACCACAACGGGGACCAGAGCGGAAAGGAAAACCGCATCTTTCCGGACAGGTGTGTTGCTGTAGGCATAACCGGCGGCCAGCGTCCATTGGGGATGCACTTTCCATTCGGCGCCCAGTTTGAAACCATTCTGGTTGGTCCAGCCGAAGCCGCCTGAACGGAACATGGGCGAACCATAAGTGCGGATACGCCGCCAGTGCAGCCATTTGTAGTCGGCCGTCACTTCGAATTTCGGCGTGAAGCGATAGGCCAGACCCACCTGAAGGGTACGGGGCGTATCCAAGGGGGACCTGAGCAGATCACTGTATTTATCCATGCTCTGCGTCCAGTGGCGCGAACTGTAGCTTAAACCCACAGAGAGTTTTTCCCAAGCCCGGTACACGCCGAAACCCACTCCGGCACCGAGAGCATTGTCCCATTTGTTATCGTACTTCGCTCCACGCATGCCCAGCGTAATATGATCTGTACGGAAACGATTGAGGGACAGATGCAGCCCCACCCCCAGAGACCAGTCGTTATCGAAACGATAGGCATAACTCAGTACGCCGCGTATATGTTGATAAGACAAACGCCGGTCCGTATTTCCCTGTAAACGGCCCAGCCAGGTCCGGGAATGGGCATAGTCCACACCGGCTCCGCTGGGAATGAAAAGTCCGCCGCCCAGTGTACCTGTCTTCAGAGGGATGATAAAGCCTGTGGAAACAATATTGAAAAGATTTTTTGATTCCAGAGTGCCATCAAAAGGGTTGGCCATCATGCCGCGGGGAGTCATTTTTGAAGTGGCCAGAACGCTGTACCAGTTCACATCCAGACGCCGTTCCAGATCCACCATGGATGCCGGATTCATGTAGCTCCAATAGGCGCTGCGGGGACTGGCAACACCACTGGAAGCGCGACCCAGCTGCAGGGCATCATTACCGAGCAGGAAAACACCTTCTCCGGCTCGGGCACTCAAAAGCGGCAGGAAAAGGGAAAGAACCAGAACCAGCAGAAAGAACTTGCGCCGGAAAACAAAAGAACCGAGCAGACCCATATAATCGCTCCTTGCAAAGAAAATATAATAATTCAGTATGTAAAGCAGTAAAAAAGACAGCCTCACTGTCTTTATCTATCGGGGATACTTCAGAAAGGCACGGCTGTTCCCTTCCCGGTACTCTGAAGAACTATTTATACCACAGTGCTTTTATTGGAATCAAAAGAAAAGAGGATGTGTCACGAGATAATTTATATTTCTCAGTATTTGGCTATCAGATAAGGGGCCTTAACAGAGTGTACAGCACCGGTCGGGATCCGGCTGTTCTATGCTTCTTCGTACCTCTAAACAGTTCCCCATCTCCCTGAAAACCTGATTTAAGGAATTCCATTTCATAAGATCCGTTCCAATCTGTGTAATTTCAACATCTTACGATCTTCCCGTTATGGCATGGGAGTTGCTCATATAATAACTATGAAAAGAAATATGTCTGTCATACTGATAAGCTTTGTCATCTTCAGCTCCCTGGGTGCTTCAGGGCTGGAGCTGACGGTAACGACCACGCCCTTGGAGCGCAGCTATCCTGTCGGGGAAGAACTGGAGCTGGGCTACAGCCTGAGCTGGACAGAAGCAGAGACGGACCATGTGCTTTTGCCTCCGACTCTTCCGGAACTTGACTGGGGCACGGCACAGCTGCTCTCCATGACGGTGCGTCGGGAAGGAAGCCATGTGACAGCCGATATTCTGCTGGGTATCATCCCTTCACAGACAGGCCGGCACAATTTCCCGTCACTGGAATTGAAAGTGGTGCCTCTGGATGTTGAGACGGGTGCTGAGGAAAATTTGGTACCGCTTCCCTTGTCTCCTTCAGAGCTGATCACAACGGAAGAACTGACCGTAGCTGCTACGAAGGGAAGTCCTTTTCTGCTTCCCGTGAGTCTGGCTGTTGTGGTTCTGATTCTGGCTCTTGTGCTGTGGCTGCTTCGTCGTCGACAAAGAGCGGCGACCTTTGTCGAGCCGGAACGGAGTCTGGAGGAGGAATTGAACACGCTGTTGCATCAGGCCCGGCGTCATCGTCTGGACGGAAATTATTACGAAACTTACCGGTCTCTGCATGCCCTGGCCGTGAAATGCGGGGAGCATCAGGCCGCTGTACCGCCCACTCTTCTTTCCCGGTTGGAAGAGAGGATGAAAGATTTCGGATACCGGGGCAAAGGACCTTCGGAAACAGATCTTGAAGGTGATTTCAAGGATGTGGAGCAGCTTTGCGCCCGGCTTCGGTCGCATGGAACCCAAGGAGCGATATAACAGATGTCTGTGAATGTGGATGCGGTGCGCCGCAATGTGGAAGAACATGCCTCTTTTGTGAGTCATCTGCGCGAAGAGATCGGCCGGGTCATTGTGGGCCAGCAGTACATGGTGGATCGTCTCATGACGGCCATGCTCGCCAATGGTCATGTATTGATTGAGGGCGTTCCCGGTCTGGCGAAGACGACGGCCGTGACAACGCTCGCCCAGGCCATGGACTGCAGTTTCCGACGGATTCAGTTCACGCCCGACCTGCTCCCGGCCGACCTGATCGGCACCCTGATCTATACGCCCAAGACAGGCGAGTTTGTCACACGGAAAGGCCCGGTCTTCGGCAACATCATTCTCGCCGACGAGATCAACCGTGCTCCAGCCAAAGTGCAGAGTGCCCTTCTGGAATCCATGCAGGAACGGCAGGTGACCATCGGTGAGGAAACCTATCCTCTGGAAGAGCCTTTTATGGTGCTTGCCACACAAAACCCCATTGAGCAGGAAGGTACCTATCCGCTGCCGGAAGCGCAGGTGGACCGTTTCATGCTCAAGCTTCGCATCACCTATCCCAGCCGCCAGGAAGAACGGGAGATCATGGATCGGGTGGACCTGCTTCACCCCACTCCTGTTTCCACGGTTGTGACGAAGGAGCAATTGCTTCAGGCCCGGGAAGTGGTGAATCAGATTTATGTGGATGACAAGGCGAAAAATTATATTGTCGATCTGGTCTATGCCACCCGCGAACCGGAAGCCTTTGACATTCCCATCCGCAACCTCATCGAATATGGCGCGTCGCCCCGTGCCTCCATCTATCTGCAGCAGGCATCACGGGCCATGGCTTTTCTTCAGGGAGAAGGCAATGTGTTCCCCAATGATGTGAAGCAGGTTGCCATGGATGTGCTGCGCCACCGTATCAAGGTGAGCTATGAAGCGGAAGCGGAAAATATTACGAGTGAAGATATCATCAGGCGGATTCTGGAAAGTGTTCCCGTTCCCTGAGTCTCCGGCCTGTTTGACAGTGTGAAAGAAACAGACAAATGACAACACAAAAGAAAAAAATAACCCGTGGCGCTCTCCTCAAGCTGGCGGAGAAATGCGGTTCCAGGATTGCCCATGATGCGACTGAAGTGCTGGATCGCGACAAGATCTGCACCTTGCTGGAGCATGCGTGGAAAAAAGCCGGTATCTGTTTTGAAATGGGCGTCTGGTTCCCCGAGTTTCTGGACGGCATGAAACTGAACTGCGGCCTCTATGTTGATTTTCTTCTGGAAAAACGACTGGCCGTCATGATTGCGGGAAGCGACAAACCCCGGGCCACAGTGGAAGAAGAACTGGCCTTTTGTGCCGACAGCAGCCTCTTTGATGATGCGGTAATCCTCCATTTCGGAAAACGCTTTCACTGTATTCCCGTGGCCTTCAATGATATTACCTGCAGCTGGATCAAAGTGACCCCTCCTGCAGCAGGCCGCCCCTCCTGAGCCGGGAAAGAATCTCATGATTTCTCAGAAAGCCATAAAAAAAATCAGACGGATTCAGATCCGTACCCGTCGGACCGTCAATGAGATATTGGCGGGTCAGTACGAAAGTGCCTTCAAGGGACAGGGCATGGAATTCCGTGAAGTGCGTTCCTATGTGCCCGGTGATGACATCCGCTCCATTGACTGGAATGTGACGGCCCGCACGGGAGAGCCTCATGTCAAGGTCATGGCCGAAGAACGGGAGCTGACCGTTGCTCTTCTTGTGGATATGAGCGGCTCGGGACGTTTCGGCAGTGCATCACGGCTGAAAAATGAACTGGCTGCGGAACTCTGCGCTGTTCTGGCTTTATCCGCCATCAACAACAACGACAAAGTGAGCCTGTTGATCTTTACGGACGATATGGAATTGTATGTACCTCCTCAGAAGGGAAGCCGCCATGTTCTGCGTATCATCCGTGATGTGCTCTATTTCCAGCCGAAGGGGACAGCCACCAATATCACGACGGCTCTCAACTATCTGAACCGGGTCATGCGCCGCCGTGCCGTTGTGTTTCTGGTCTCCGATTTCATGGATGAGGGCTACGAAGACGCCTTGCGTGTAACAGCCAAACGCCATGATGTCATCGCTGTTTCCGTGACGGATCCCCGGGAAATGACCCTGCCTGATGTGGGCCGTGTCGCTCTGGCTGATGCGGAAACAGGCCGCGAGATTCTGATCAATACGAGTGACAGAAGACTCAGAGAGAACTATGCACGCAAAGCCCGGGAAGAGGCCGCCGCCAGAGATGAAATCTTCCGGAGAAACCGCATCGACAGCCTGAGCCTCTCCACAGACCGTTCCTATGTGGATGAGCTCTATCGTTTTTTCAAGATGCGCGAACGACGCCGTGCAGGGAGGGCCGCTCTGTGATGTGGAAAGCGCTCCTTCTTCCTCTCTGTCTTCTGGCCGCTTCCGCAAAGGCGGACGAACTCTCTGTACAGGTACGTGTTGAGCCTCCTCTTATCCCCTGGCATCGTTCCGTAAGTGTGGAGCTTTCAGCCGAAATACCAGCCTCTCTGGAACTGACTTTTCCGGAAGTTACAGAAAAAGAAGGACGTGCACGGATCCGCAAGGCTGAGGGACACAGAAGCCCGGTAGAAGGGGGCAAAAGCCTGCAAAGCCAACGCTATGTCATCGACCCTCTTTCGGCCACAGACTGGCTCTTCCCCGCTCTCAGCATACCCTGGGAAGATGGTGAGAATACAGGTGTTTTAAAGACAGCTCCCATCGCCTGGACTTCCCGGGAACTGACAGAAGAGGAAAAGGAATTCGCCGCCCATTTTGAAGGGCTCACCTCGCCTGCGCTGTTCATCAAAAAAGGAAAATCGCCCTCCCGGACTTACGGGGCATTACTTGCTGCGACAATCCTGGCCTCGGCTCTTTTTCTTCTTTGGCTGAGACAAGGTCGCGAGAAAACGCCGCCGCCATCGCCGCCCCTCCCCGCCTGGACGGTCGCTTTCAAACGCCTTCAGGAACTGAAGAACAGAGATCTGCCCGGACAGGGGCGCATTGATCTGTATTATGTGGATCTGAGCGCCATCCTGCGCTATTACTTTGAAGACCGTTTCCGTATCCCCGCTCCCGAACAGACAAGCCCGGAACTTCTGGAAGCGGTTGAGGAAGGCAAACGCCTTGACGAGGAGCAATACGGCTTCCTCCGGGCTTTTCTGCGTCAGTGTGACCGTGTGAAATTCGCCCTGTATCAGGCCGATGCCGATGAGATGAAGGAACATTTCAGCGGTGTGAAAAAACTGGTTCAGCAGACTATCCCGGCTGATCCCGGCGAGAATGAAGAAGGAGGCCGCCCATGAACTGGCTTGCCCGTCTTCTGGCTTCTCCCGGTTTTGCCAAGCCCGAGGCTTTCTGGCTTCTCCTGCCTGTGCTGGCCTTGCTGGTCTGGGAATGTCTGCCCGCCGCTCCCGGGGTGATACGCATCTCCACAGGGGAGCGGATCCGCAGTCTCTACCGTTATCGCTCCGGTATCGCATCGCGCCTCCCTGCTTTTGGCCGGGCTGTGGGACTGGCATTGCTGACCATCGCTCTGGCCGGACCTCTGGAAGGCTGGAAGCTGAACAAAGAGCGGGCCGGTATCATCGATATCATGCTCTGCCTCGACGTATCGGGCAGCATGCGTGAAACAGATTTTATTGTGGCTGGCAGACCCAGGGATCGGCTGTATGTGGCCCGGGAAGCAGCCCGCAGTTTCATCGACAACCGAAGGGAAGGACAGGACACCCGCTATGGACTCGACAGAGTGGGTCTGATTCTTTTTTCCGGGCTGGCCTGGACTCAATGTCCTCTCACTCTGGATTATGAAGTGCTGGAGCATGAACTGGATCGTGCGGAAATTGCCGATGAACGCAAACAAGGCACGGCCATCGGTTCCGCACTGGGTTTGGCCGTGCGCCGTCTGAGCAAATCGGAAGCCAAATCAAAGGTCGTTATTCTCCTTACGGATGGTCAGAACAACAGGGGCGAACTGGACCCCATCACGGCCGCCAGACTGGCGAAAGATTACGGCATCCGTGTATATACCATCGGTGCGGGCTCGGAAGAAGAGCAGGTGATTGGCCAGGGATTCTTCACGCGCCGGACGGAAGCCATAGACGGCAAAATGCTGGGCAGTATCGCTTCCATGACAGGCGGCAAATATTATATCGCCTCCGATACACGGGCCCTCATGCGCGCTTATGATGAGATCAGTGAGATGGAAACGACAGAGGTGGAGATTGGAGATTATAAAGAAGCCCGTGAAATTTATCAGCCTTTTCTGCTGGCCGGCGCCCTCGTGCTGATCCTTTCCGGATTCATAAGGCGTCAGTGGTTTGAGCAGATCCCTTGAGAGATACAGTGATGATGACCCCTTTTGACATATGGAATACACGAAAGCCTGAAGAAAAGGAAAGGACATAAATCATGCAATTTTCCTTTCCCACACACCAATGGCCTTTCTGGACAGGGCTGGCTCTGGTCATATTCGGCTGCTGCGGACTCCTGCTGCATTTGCTGGAAAAACAGCGGGCGAAAAGGCTCCATCGTTTTGTTGAATCCGGGCTGGTCGACCAACTCATGCCCGGCTGGTCTCCCGAGCGGCGCAAAGCCCTTTTCTGGCTCTTTCTCTCGGGAGTGCTCTTTGTGATGATGGCCGCAGCAGGACCGCGCTGGGGCAAAAAATGGCTGCCCGTCACCCGGGTGAGTCGTGATGTGCTGGTCGTTCTGGATGTTTCGCTGAGCATGGAAGCGGAAAACCCGCCGCCGAGCCGTTTGGTGCGTGCCCGTCAGAAAATTGAATCGCTTCTGGAGCGGTCGCCTGCTGATCGTTTCGGACTTGTGGCCTTTTCCGGAGAAGCGGCCACCCTGTGCCCTCTCACGCTGGACCATGGGTATTTCCGTTCCGTCCTCGATGCTGTGAGCACCAACACGCTCAGCACTGAAGGCTCCGATATCAGTGCGGCTCTGAAAGAAGCGCTGGATGTTTTTGAAGAGGATGCGCGCCGTTTCGGTGAAGATGACGGAAGCGAGCGGGTCGTACTCATCCTCAGCGATGGAGAAGAAACAGCTGGTGATGCACTGGCTCTGGCTGAAAAAATAAGTGCCTATGCCCGCATCTATGCCATCGGTATCGGTGATCCCGAAGGAGCGGTGGTGATCTTCCCTGCCTGGCTCCGTCAGTATGTGCGTGTGCCTGATGATCAGCTGACACGGCTCTCCAAACTCGATGAACAGAATCTTTCCAGACTCGCCACAGGGAGCGGCGGCGCCTATGTGCGGATTACGCCCGACAACAGTGATGTGGACTTTATCCAACAGGAACTGAAACAACTGCGCGCTCAGACCACTTCCGGAGAACTGCGCTTTCAGATGACCGATCATTACCGCTGGCCTCTCATGATCGCCTGGCTCTGTTTCTTTGTGGAAGGGCTTTGGTTGTTGCTTCTGGCGCCCATGCGGAAACGACGGATGCGTCTGGAGGTGGAAAGCCATGGTTAAAAGACTGCATCCATATATATACGTCATGCTGCTTGTGCTTCTTCTTTCGGGTCCTTCCATTTTTGCGGCGGGATTGCACGAGAGAATGAACGAAGCCTTGCAGCAGCTTGATTCCGGAGATGTGGAGAGCGCTCTCACCCGGCTCCGGGAATTGCAGGTGGATTATCCGGAATCGGCGGAACTGCGCTTTGCTCTGGGTTATGTCCGTGCTATTGAGGCTCAAAGCGCTGAGCCGGAAGCACAGAAAAGTGCCGTCAACGAGGCATTGTCTCTCTTCGACGGCCTGCTCTATCATGCCGATGAGCAGATCGCCCGGGAGGCCACCTACAACCGCGCAACCTTGCTTGCTCAGGAAGCCTGGCGCCTCGATCCTCAGGCTGATTATACGAATGCCCTGAAGGCCATGACCCGTGCCCTGCAGGCTTTTGAAGAAGGGGCGGAACGTTTCCCCGATTCAATGCGGATCTTTCAGAATCTCGAGCACCTCCGTCTGAAATATAAAGAGCTGTTGCAACAGGAACCGGAAGAACAGGAAGAAGAACAGCAGGAACAGCCACAGGAAGACCAGCCGCCCATTCTCTCGCGATTCGGTCAGGCCTCCACGGAGATCCCCGGTGCCCGGGCGGAAATGTCTGAGAACACGGTGCAGCTTATCACGCCCGATGAAGAGGAGGCGCCATGAAAATTGTCAGACTGATGCTGCTCCTCCTCTGTCTCATTCCGGCTGCTTCGGCTCTGGCCCAGGATGATCCCAATGCACCTTCGCCGGATATGTCCGTACTGTTGCCGCCTTCCCATCCCGTTGCACCACAGTCCTCGCCCGCACCTCAGCCCGGCTCCGGAGCATTGCCTCCCGGTGCAGCGTTGCCCCCCGGTGCCATGCCGCAGCAGCAGATGCCTCCAATTCCTCTGGGGCGGCTCTTTGCCATTCATGCCTCCGGTGGCGTGCCGCAAAAGCTGAGTATAGACAAAAAACTGAAATCGCTGGCACCTCTTTTTTCATCCATGCCTTTTACCTCCTATAAACCTCTGGCCATTCATGACAGAGAACTGCCCTGGGGCGAAGAGACCCTCTTCCCCATCAACGCTGTCTATGCCATGAAAGTCGTGCCTCTGGGAGCTACGGAAGACCAGGCCATTGCCCTTCAGGCGCGCGTGGAAATGCTGAAAGACGGCGCCTATGTCAATGCACTGGACACGCTGGCGGAAGCCCATATGAATCAGGCGCTTCTTTTCCGGGGCCTGCCTCTCGGTACCGATGAACTGCTGCTTGTGCTTGTGGTGACCATGCCTTCCGATGACCAGCAAGACGAGAATCAGGATCAGGACGAGGAGGAGAATGAAGATGAGGCTGATGAAGAGGAAGGGCAGGATCAGGATCAGCAGGAAAATGAGGATGAGGAGGATGAGGCGGAGCTGATGCCTCAGGAAGGGGAAGACGAAGAGGACGCATCGGAAGCAAGTGAGTTGCAAGAAGAGGACGAAGAGGACAGGGAAGAGAGTAATGAAAATCTCGAAGCCCTCCTCCAGTCTCTCGAAGAAACGGATAAACGCGAGCAGGTGGAAGAACGGAACAAAAGACGCAGCGTTGATATTAAAGGAAACTGGTGGTGATACGCATATCTCTGTACAGCTTGATCTTTTGTCTGGCAGCCGCAATGGCGGGAGCACAAGCTCCGGTGTCCATCACCGCTTCCACAAGCAAAGCGGCCGCCAACGAAACCTTTTACATCACTGTTTCAGCCAGTGGAGGCGATGTGCAACAGCCCGATACAGGCGTGTGGCAACGGGCCGGATTCAAGACAGGCAGCCCCTCCAGCCAGTCCTCAACAAGCATACAAAGCGTCAACGGTCAGACAACAGTGGTGCAATCACGCAGTTGGCGTTATCCCATGGCCGTTGAAACACCGGGCCGCCATACCCTTCCCCCGCTGTCTGTGCAGGTGGACGGGGTTCACCATATGACCCAGCCCATCACTCTGGAGATCAGCGAAAAAATCGCCACGCCCCATCGGCGCAGCGCAGATGGAAGCTCTCAGGACAACCTGGCTGTCGATGATCTAGCCTTCGTCCGTGCCGTTACTGACAAGACCACCGTCTATCAGGGCGAAGCGATTTTGCTGCGGCTCCTTATATATGTTCTTGACGATCGTTTTGTGAACCTCGACGGGCCCCGCCAACTGCCGCTGCCCGCAACAGAAGGTTTCTTTTCCGGAGCGCAGTGGCAGAACAACTATGCCGACGAATATCGGGGACGCAATTACCGGGTGACGGAATTCAACCAGACACTTTTCCCGGCCATGCCCGGAGAGCTGACCATTGATTCCTGGACCTGGCAGGGGTCCGTGCGTTGGCAGGAAGGCGGATTGCGTCGTCAGGGCGCCACCCGTCTTTTCAGCACACATCCTGTTCCCATCGTTGTGCTCCCCCTGCCCGAGGGTGCGCCTCCGGGATTCAGCGGTGCCGTGGGCAAGTTCCGTATGCAGACGCGCCTTTCCAGTCCTTCCGTAGCGCAGGGGACCCCCGTGCGTCTCACCGTCACCCTCACCGGCGAGGGCAACCCCCAGACCATCGGTATGCCGACGGTGGAAAAGCTCGCCTGGGCCCATGTATCCGAGCCGGAATCGGAAGTGAAACAAAGCGAAAACAGCCAAGAGGTCAGCAAGAGCTATGTCTATCTCATCACACCTCTGGAGGCTGGAGAACATACCATCCCGCCTGTCACCTTCAGCTATTTCGCGCCGGTATTGAAAAATTACAAAACGGAGAGTTCTCAACAATTGCCGCTGCTGGTCAGTGCCACAGGCGAGGCGGGGCGTATCGTTGCCGTGGGCGGTTCAGCCGATGCGGCACGGCAGCAGATTGAAATCAATAATCAGGAGGGCTTGCCCATTATTACGGACAGCCGCCTGAATGCGCCTTCTCAAAGCCTGCCAGTCAAAAGCCTGTCGGTGATGGAACTGGCCGGCCCCCTCGTCAGTGCGGTGCTGGTCATCATCTGCGCACTCTTTCTGGCCTGGCGAAGACGGCTCACCGGCGATACCGGTTATGCCCGGCGCTTTCATGCCCGATCGCACTGTCTGCGAAGCCTGCTGCAGGCTGAAGGAACAGCCGACGCACACTCGCTTATTTATCAGGCTTTGTGCCGCTTCGTGGCCGACTGGCTCAATATAAAGGAATCGGGTCTGACCTCCGGGGATATTCAACAGCATCTCCGGGAGGCGCAACTCAATACGGAAAGTGTGGAGATGACCCTGCGCATCCTTCGCGCCTGTGAACGGGCCGCCTATGGAGGTCGCGACCGCGATGCTGAAGATACCGCCTTGCTGCTTCAGACAGCCCGGGAGGCCGTTGACATCCTGCAGCAGGCTTTTCAGGAGGTGGGAAAATGACAACAACTCTGATACTGATCCTCATGGGAATTTTTCCGGCTGCGCCCGACGAGGCCGCCGCATTGATGGCTGAGGCCGCCCACAGCTATCAGCAGGGAAATTATAAAGAAGCCATTGATCTTTATGAACGGGTACGCAAAGAACATGATCGGAACAATCCGGCTGTCCTTTATAATATCGCCTCAGCCTGGCATCAGGAAGGGGCGCCCGGTATGGCGATCCTGTATTATGAAGGGGCACTCATGCTTGATCCCGGCTTCGGCCCGGCCCGGGAAAATCTCGCTCTGGCTCTGGAGCAATCACGGCGCAATCTGCCTCTGCCCGATAGCCGCAACCTGCAAAGCCCTGTCCTGCGTTATGTGCCTCTCACAGCCAGGCAAGGCCTCTGGCTCACTCATACGCTCATCTTCCTTTCTCTGCTCTTCATGCTCCTGTTCCATTGGAAAAAACTCAGACGTTATTTCTGGTTGACCCTCAGCGCAGCTCTTCTGGCTGTAATGTTTTTTGTCTGGACGGTGGCTGCTTCGCAGGCGAGCAAGACCCTCCCCCGTCTTGCCGTGGCATGCAGCGAGGAAGTGCCCGTCTATTTCAGTACACGGGAATCCGACCAGCCCCGATTCATGTTATATGAAGGGGACAGAGTGCTCGTGGATCGAAATGAAGGGGAATGGCTCCGTGTCTGCGTTCAGGGCGGTGAAAAAGGCTGGGCGAAACGGGAGCTGGTCTATAGTGTCGAATCCGTATTTCAGTAAAAGTTTCAGTCCCACCAGGCTGTATGTATATAAATGAAGAGGCTGCGACCCTGTTCACGAAACCGTGATCATGGGAAGCTCCCATAAAATCAAGGAGATCTTTGTTATGAGAATGAGAAGTTTCTTACTCGCTCTGGCGCTGATAGCGGCGACCATGAGCACCGTCGCACAGGCGGGCACAGGGGTGGAATTTCTGCGCCAGATACAGGACAACTTCGTCCAGCTCCACGAAAGGCTCCGGCCCGCCGTGGTGAATATCGATGTGCAGGGGAAATCCGCCGAAGTCGAGGAAACCCCTTTCGGGCCCATGGAAGATTTCTTCCGCTTTTTCAATGTGCCCCTTCCCCAGGAACGGCAACGTCCCCAGCCGCAGCAGCCGCCACGATCCAGAGGCACCGGCTCCGGATTCATCTATGATGCCCAGGGCTATATCATCACGAATAACCACGTTGTGGAAGATGCCGCTGAGATCACCGTGCGCCTGTACAATGGCCATGAATATGAGGCTGAAGTCGTGGGTACCGATCCGGAAAGTGATCTGGCTGTCATCAAAATTGAAGCCAATGAAGTGCTCACTCCGCTGCCTCTGGGTGATTCGGACAAAGTCAAGGTTGGTGAATTCGCCATCGCCATCGGAAGTCCCCGGGGCTTTGAAGGTTCCGTATCCTTCGGACATATCAGCGCTCTCGGGCGGGAAAATCTCATCGGGCTCGCCATGCAGGGACTCACCTTTCAGAACCTGATCCAGACCGATGCGGCCATCAATCTGGGTAACAGCGGCGGACCGCTCTGCAATATTGACGGAGAGGTGATCGGTATCAATACGGCCATCGTCTATGGAGCCAACTCCATCGGCTTCGCCATTCCCATCAATACAGCCAAACAGGCGGTGCCCATGCTCATTTCGCAGGGTAAGGTCACCCGCGGCTATCTGGGTGTTTCCATCGATGATGCTTCCGGATATAAAGATGTGGACAGCCTCGGATTGCCCGATGAACGAGGTGCCGTGGTCCGCCAGGTGCAGCCCGATACGCCCGCAGACAGAGCCGGTCTGAAAACCTATGACGTCATCAGAAAAGTCAATGGCCGGGATATTGAAAATGCCGGTGAACTGGTCCGAACCATCGCCGCTTATTCGCCCGGGACAACGGTAACACTCGAAATCTGGAGAGACAGAAAGAGCCTTAGCGTTGATGTGAATCTCACGGAAAGAACTGTCCTGGCCGATCGTAAAGCAGCGGAGAAAACGGTTCTCGGCATGAAGGTGACGGAAATCACCCCGGAAATTCAGCAGAGGCTGGAGCTCAAAGCCGGTGTCAAAGGAGTCATCGTCACCCAGGTGGATCCGGGAAGCCCCGCCCACGAAGCCCGACTCATGGAAGGCGATATCATCATTGAAGTGGCTCAGCAATCCATAAGTTCCACCAAAGAATTCTTCAATGTTGTTGAGAAGAACGCCGAACCAGGTAAAGGCCTGCTGGTCCAGTTTGTCCGTGGCGATCGTGACCCGGATATCACCATTATCAGAGTGCCCAAACGCTGAGCATCGGAGATAACTCCCTGAATAATCCTGACAAGAAAAGGGGCGCGGTTCTCATAGGGATCGCGCCCCGATTTTTTATCCCTGTTTCGATTCCGGAAAAAGGGGATTTTCCAGAGCCTGCAGCGCATTGGCCCGCAGACAGTCATAACCGGCGCGCATGATGGGAGTGCCCGCAAAGTGATCCTGAAATGACGCTTCTGACAGGGAAGCAACTGAGGCATGGGTCAATTCTGAAAAAGAGGAGCGGGCTTCTTCCAGACAGGAGCCCTCATGCTGGAGTTTGTGATTGATGGGACAGATCTCCTGACAGAGATCACAACCGAAGACCCAGCCATGAAGAGGGATAGAGAGGGGCGCTGTTTTTCTTTCTATGGTCTGACAGGCGATGCACTTGTTCGTGTCAATGCTTCGCTGAGCCGTGATGGCGCCTGTGGGACAATGGTCGATACAACGGGTACAGCTTCCGCAGCCATCAGGGAGAGGACGATCTGCAACCAGTTTCGCCGTTGTGAGGATCACACCCAGATGAACCCAGGAACCATGGACAGGATGAAGAAGAAGGCTGTTTTTTCCGATCCAGCCCAGGCCCGCACGGTAAGCCCAAGGGCGCTCCCGGACAGGGCCCGTATCCACACAGTAATAGCATTCCGTACCCGGCTGGGACTCACGAATCCAGTCGGCGAGACTTTGAAGACGCGGCTTCATCACACGATGATAATCACGGCGCCAGGCATAGCGGGCGATTTTCGCGGACTGGAGAGAATCGGTTCCGCCGGGATGGTAGTAGTTGGCCGCCACGACAATGACCGATTGGACACCGGGCAGCACTGTCGCAATCTGCTGGCGCTTGTCCCGGCTTCTTTCCAGCCAGGCCAGGCCGTTATGAAAGCCCTGACTGAGCCAGAAGTCAAAACCGTCGTCGGCTTCCAGAGCCGGATCGGCAATGCCGCAATCGTCAAAGCCCAATACTTTGGCCAGCTCTTTGATTTGATCTGAAAATACCCGGTTCAACATGGGACTATCATACGGAGAAAGAGGCGCTTATTGCGACCCGGGCTCTTCAGAAATAAAAAAGGGGCACGGAAAACCGTGCCCCGAAAATAATCTACAGGCTCAGGATCACTGGGGAACCCACACATCCTGATATTCCACACGTTCGGGAACCAGCCGGGAACGGGTCTCGAAATAACCGCCGCCCCTGGTCTCGCCTGTGCGGGCATCGGTGATGGGCGGGATCCATTCCTCATACTTCTCATAATGCTGAGGATGAACCACCACCGGACGACGTTCCCAATAACCGCCGGACGGTGCCGGGGAAACCACAGGAACAGACGATACGGAGGTCAGGGGAACCGCAGTCGGTGCGGCCAGAGGAACGGCCACGGGAACAGCCGTCGGAGCAGGCGCATACACGGGGTATACAGGCTCTTGCGACATGCTGGCCATCACGCCCACCAGCCCCACCATGGCATGGGCAAGCCCTACATCTCTGTAGGCTCGGGCCATGGAATCCTCACGCCGGTAGGAGCTACTGTGCGGATAGAAGGACGAAGGCCAATCACGATGGGAACGGCTGAGATTGCCCAAGCCTTTCAAGGAATTGCTGCTCCGGCTCGACCGACCGGAATTACCCAGTCGCCGCGACAGAGACGACCCTGAAAAAGGGCTATTTGAACGCCGCGCATTACCCAAGTGACGTGACAGAGAGGACCCTGATAAAGGGGAGCGTGAACGCCGTGCACTGTTGCGGACAACATTGCGCACTCCTTTCAGTGCCTTGCCCGGATTTCTGGCTGCAAAGGCCCCGGGAGAAGCGACAAGCGTCAGGCTTGCCATAAGAATCAGCGAAAGAACCATTTTGTTTTTCATGGCTGCACTCCATATCGGTTGTGAACCACCCTTTGCGGCTGGTCAATACCTGCGAACCAGCCATTCATACCAATACAGACGACCGTTCCGGAGTTCTATTCATTCTCACCATTCCACCCCGTGCAATATGCTACACTTTTATCGAAGCTTGGAAAGGAAGGCCATGAAAATAAACTGGGATATCGTGCTTCTCATTGCAGCGCTGTTTTCCGTTATCGGGACAGCCACCATCTATGTGAGAACTCAAAGAGCCAATGACCAGGCATTTCCTTCCATCGAAGCCCCTGAATTGCTGACAGAACCGCAGTCTGGAGAAATGATTCCTGTTCCCGCCGGTGAATTCCAGATGGGGCGCCCCTCCGAGGAGAAAGGATGGATCGATGCACTTCCTGTGCATCCTGTATATCTGGATCACTATCTGATTGGAAAATATCCGGTGACCAACAATGAGTATGCGGCAATACTGAATTGGGCATTTTCCCGGGGATACCTGCAAGACAAAAGAGGAAATGCTTATACCGGTGGGGTTGTTTACGCCTATGGCCGCGCTGTGGCTGAAATCCAGGACTCCAATAAACGCTCACAGATCAACTTCGATGACTGTGACTTCGTTGTTTGCAGTCGGTCGGGACATGGCGGCCAACTTTTTTCCATGGCCGATCATCCTGTGGTATGTGTCAGTTGGTATGGGGCTGTATGTTACTGCAACTGGCTGAGCGAAGAACAGAAGCTCGACCCCTGCTACGATACAGAGACTTGGGAACGCTATGAGCCTGTGCGAAATGGATACCGTTTGCCCACCGAGGCGGAATGGGAACGGGCTGCGGCCTGGGACGGGGAAAAACACTGGATCTACGGCATGACGAGTGATTCTGTGGATCATGCCAAAGCCAATTATGGATATGCCAATCCCTGGGGCTTCGCAGATGAACCCTGCACCACTCCTGTGGGCTGGTATGACGGTGTGAATCCAGCGCAACTCCGTAAACCGCAAAAGACTACTGTTGATGCCCGAAGCCCCATAGGTGCCTATGACATGAGTGGCAATGTCGGGGAATGGTGTCACGATTGGTATAACGAAAACTACTATGTCGTGAGTCCCGGAAAAAATCCTTCCGGGCCGATGCTGGGCGATTTCAAAATTCTCCGGGGTGGCTTCTGGAACGGCTACGCCGGGCAATGCCGCACAGCCTTACGCCGGAGCTACACTCCGGTCAACCGGAAACAGCACTACGTCGGGTTCCGGCTTGCACGGACGCCGTAGTCTGGATGTTTTTATCCTTTGACATCAGCCCAAAACGGATCAAATTTTGGGAAACAGGATGCAGGGCTCTTTTCACCACAGAGGCCACAGCGCAGCACAGCAGCAACCAAATGATCTTTTCTAATTGAACCACCGAAATCAGTGAACACACTGAAAATACATCTTTACCGAAGAGGTGACACTGACACGACATTCCTTGGAATCACAGGTGAACACTGATTAACACTGATAAATTAAAGACCTTGGGTCTCGCAACCTGGGAACGCCAATTTCCACATTGGCTGATGGCGGACAAGTTCTATAACACTATCTGGTATAGATTCGCTACGATGACCTTGACCTTCGCAAAAAAAAAGAGAATTCAGTCGTTGTGAATCTATTTGTTTTTTTGATTGACAGCAGTCCTTATGCCGCATCAGAAGCCACAGATTTTTCAAGGACAGTATCCCGCTGTGTGCCAATGTGGAAATTGGCGTTCCCAAGAGCAGATCTCAACGTCTTTCCGGATTCTCTTGAGCTTACTGATCGCCTCACGTTTCTTCCAAGATCCAACCTCTAACAGAAAAAAGCACGGCTCTTCAGATAGATGCTCTCGGTCACTCGTGGTACAATAGAACAGCCTTAAAATTTACCAGAAAACACGCTCCAACCTGGCCCCCTTCCAGGAAGTCAGCCACTATCGTTGCATAGGCTGTATGCTATTCAGAAGACACACCGAGGAAATAAAGGGCAATAGAGGGAACTTAAAATATGAGCACAGTACAACAGCTGATCGAGAAACTCTGTCCTCAGGGGGTGGAGTACAGACCTCTCGGCGATGTGGCCACCTTACAGCGCGGCACTTCCATAACACGAAAAAATATTTCGGAAGGGGAGATTCCTGTTATTGCAGGAGGCCAACAACCGGCTTATTATCATTCCCTCAGTAATCGCGAAGGAGAAACCATTGTTGTAGCCGGATCCGGTGCCTACGCCGGCTTCCTCACTTATTGGCAAATACCCATTTTTGTTTCAGATGCCTTTTCCATAAAACCAAATCCAGATCTCTTTCTGACAAAATTTGTATTTTATTTTTTGGCCAATATGCAGGCTGAACTGCATTCTTTGAAAAGGGGTGGAGGAGTTCCCCACGTTTATGTCAGAAATGTTGCACCCCTGCGTATCCCTCTCCCCCCTCTTCCGGTCCAAGAGGAAATTGTCCGTATTCTGGACGAGTTTTCTACACTTATAACAGAGCTTCAATCAGCGCTTGCAAAAGAACTCGCTGCTCGCAAAAAACAATATGAATATTATAGAGATGAATTGTTGAGTTTCGGGAATGAGGTGGAATGGAAGGCTTTGGGACAAATTGCCTTATTTAAATATGGATACACTGATAGAGCTAAAGAAAAGGGGACCGTAAGATTTATTAGGATTACAGATATAGGCGACAATGGCAAACTACGACAAAAGTCTCCAATGTTCATTGATTTATCAAAAGACAATGAGGTTTTTTTAGTCAAATTTGGAGATTTGCTAATGGCAAGAACAGGAGCGACATATGGTAAGACAATGTTATTTGATGACGACACCCCATCTGTTTATGCTTCTTTTTTAATACGAATTCGCTTTAAAGATAAAAAAGTATTACCCAAATATTATTGGCATTTTGCACAGTCCAGTTTTTATTGGACTCAAGCAAATGCGTATGTGAGCAAAGCTGGACAACCACAGTTTAATGCCAATGCACTTAAAAAAGTTAAAATCCCCCTTCCCTCTTTATCAGAGCAAGAGCGCATTGTGTCCATTCTGGATAAATTTGATGCTCTGGTGAACGACCTTAGTGCGGGTATTCCAGCCGAGATAGAAGCCAGACAGAAACAATATGAATATTACCGGGATAAACTTCTGACTTTTAAAGAGCTTGAAAGGATTGAGGCATAATTGAAGTGGTGGGCACGGCATGCCGTGCCCCTACCTGCCCGTGCTACAGTGCGCTTCCTGACTCCTCAGGCGGAGGTTTGGGATCGGGGCATTCATGCAGGGTCAGAGAAGCAAGTGGATCAAGTGGACATCAGGGACACAACAGTCCCTCGACCCTCGATCCTGGTCTCTCGTCCCTCCTCAGGGGTGCACCTGTGATCCCTCAATGTGTATAATGCCTTATATATTTCAAATCCATGCACAAGGAGTATAACGATGCGTTTTTTGAGAATGAGTACGGTTCTGTTGAGTCTGAGTCTTTTCCTGCTGCTTCCTCTGGCTGTGTCCCATGGGGGCGGAAGTACCACCGGTACCCCGCGGCTCATGGAAGGTCCCATGGTCGGAGCGGTCACTCCCTCCTCCATCTCCATCTGGGTACGGGCCAGCGGCGAGTTCCCTCTGTCCCTGGAATATGACCTGAAGAATGACTTCAAATCCTCGCAGCGGACAAAAGAAATCACACCCTCCATTGAAAAGGATGACCGAACGGCCGTGCTCGTCATGAGCGGGTTGGAAGCGGATACGGTATATCATTACCGGGTACTTGTCAACGGCAAGCCGGCCCATAATCTGGGTAAATTCAGTACGAAAACCGCTCCCGACGGACCTGCGCGCTTCTCCATCTCCTACGGATCCTGCCCCCGCTATCAGCAGGATCCCATTCAGAATATCTGGCAAGGTATTGAAAAGAACGCCCCGGATCTTTTTTTCTGGATAGGAGACAATGTCTATGGCGACACCTTCGATCCTGAGATTCTCGCGGAGTGTTACCGCTACCAGCGCATGATCCCCAATTCGAGAAACTTCCTGGCCTCCACGCCGCAACTGGCCATTTGGGATGACCACGATTATGCACTGAACAACCACAACCGCACGAATCCCATCAAGGAGGAATCGCTTGTTGTTTTCAAACGCTATTTTGCGAATCCTTCCTATGGTCTCCCTGATACACCGGGTGTGTTCTTCAAATACCATTATGGCGGTGTGGACTTTTTCTTCCTGGATGTGCGCTATCATCGTGATCCCAATACACAGCCGGACTCTCCGGAAAAGACACATCTGGGCAAAGGACAGTTGGCCTGGCTGAAAAAAGAGCTTCTCGCCAGTGAAACACCTTTCAAAGTGCTGATCTCCGGCGGCGGTTTCTCCTGTGAAAAAGGCCCGGAAGGAGACTCCTGGGCGGCTTTCCTGCATGAGCGGAATCACCTCTTTGACTTTCTCCGTGACAATGAGATCACCGGTGTTTTCGGCCTTTCCGGTGATACCCATGTGGGCGAGTTCAACGCCATCCCCTGGAGTGAAGAGGGCGGATACGACTTCTACGATCTCGACAGCTCGCCTCTGGCTCAACGGGCCAGTGACAACTGGAAGAAGCACACCCCTGAAATACGGTTGAGAATGCCCTATCAGGCGAACAATGCCGGTTGGGTTCAGTTTGATATGACAGCGACTCCGCCTACGGTGAGCCTGAATCTGATGACCGAAGATGGCGAACCCGTTTGGGAACCCATCGTTCTGACTCCGGAGGACCTCAAAAATGGCGTGGCCACAGCGAAAGCCAATATCAAGCTGGACTGAACTTCTTCCAACAACACCATTTCGGAAAATTCAAGAGAATAATCCTGTAGAAAGGGACTTGCATGTCTGAATCTGTGGTACCTGCAGCGGAGACTGCGGAGCTGAAAGAAGAAGCCATTACAACTCAGACGCCTGAGACAGAGGCAACGCCCCCCGCAAAACCACCGCGGATGATGTCCATTGATGCCCTCCGCGGTTTTGACATGTTCTGGATTGTGGGCGGCAAGCCCTTGTTCGTCGCTTTCCTCCTGCTCTTTTCAGCCTCAGGGGAACTACCCGAATGGTTGCAGTATCAATTCGACCATGTGAAATGGGAGGGCTTTTCCGCCTGGGATCTGATCATGCCTCTCTTTCTCTTTATCTCCGGAGCCTCCATCCCTTTTGCCATGCGTTTGAAAGAAGGGGAAACCCGTGATTACCGAGCCTTCTATCTGCGCCTGGCCAGACGCATTGTGCTCCTCTGGATCTTCGGTATGATCGCTCAGGGGCGGTTGCTGACCTTTGACTGGACGCAGTTCCGTTTCTTCTCCAACACCCTGCAAGCCATTGCCGTGGGTTACCTCGTGGCTGTGCTGGCCCACCTTTATCTGTCCACGCGCGGGCAGATCGCCCTTTGCGCCGGCGTACTCATTGTTTATTGGGCACTGATGATGTTTATGCCCGTGCCCGGAGACTGGGTCCGGGCTATAGAACCCCGGATGAATCTTGCACTATGGCTGGATGACTTCATTCTGCGACGCTTCAGAGATGGAACGACTTATGCCTGGATCCTGCCGGGACTGGGCTTTGCGGGCTCAGTCATGCTGGGTGTTTTCGGCGGCATGATTCTGCGCCTGAAAGAAGCACCCCTGAAACGCTTCGCCTATCTCTTTGCTCTGGGCCTGGCCTGTCTCCTGGGCGGCTGGCTGTGGAGCTTCCATTTCCCCATTATCAAGCATATCTGGACCAGTTCCATGGTGCTTTGGGCGGGTGGTCTGAGCTATCTGCTTCTGGCTGTCTTCTATCTCGTTATGGACATCTGGGGATACCGGCGCTGGGCCTATCCTTTCATGATCATCGGAGCGAACGCCATTGCCGCTTATATGGCTGGCCAGGTCATTCCCTTTCACAAGGTCGCAAGCTTCTTTCCCGGTTTGTCCTGCGGCTGTGCCGGAGCAGAATTCATATCGGCCTTTATCGGCTTCATGGTCCTCTGGATTCCGCTGTGGATCATGCACAAATACAAAATCTTTCTCAGAGTATAACTTGATCAGAACATCAGACACAGCAGAGGAATGCAAGGCATAAGGAAGCAGGAGTAATGGCTGGTTTCAATGAAGGCATGAGATCCTGGCATGGTCTGACGAAAAGAAAGGAGCAACCGGAAGACCCCGAGACAATAGCGGGAAAGCTTGCGGAAAGCTTTCTGAAAAGACTTGTTGACTCCAATCTGAGATATAAAAACGGCTATGCTTTTCTGGGGAAACGAATCCCGTCATATCTCTATGGTCGCCGTTATGAGGTGGATCTCATCGTCCTGACCCCAAAACAGGTGCATGTGCTGGAGGTGAAGAACTGGTCGGGAACTCTTCAGGCCCGTGAAGACCAGTGGATTCAGACGCGCAGAAATGGCGATGAAATAAAACATCCCCACCTTATAGCCCACAATCAGGAGAAAAAAGAAGCTCTCATTTCCTATTTGCACAGCCAAGGCGTCCCTGTCAATCCCTCCTGCATTACGCAGAAAATAATTTTCATGAATAACAGGATGAGAATTCTCTCTCCAGAGATCAGGAAAGATCCGCATATCATTGAAGCACGGGAGCTCGGACGCTATCTTGATTCCCAATGGGGAAACTCATCGGCTGAGAAAATTGTTCATTCAATCATGGAAGTGCTTCTGGAAAGGGAAAGGAGCAATCAGGCTGAGGAGGCCTTTTTAAAAAGTGTACAGGGCAAGTATTTCCAACAGACTCTATTCCTGTTGCATTCTCTGGAAACCTGGGACATACTGCGCCTCCACGGCGGCAAAACACTGGTAGGCGACGGCTTGCAACTGATTACGAAGAAAACATCTGTTGATCTGAAAAAGCTTCCGAGCAGGACGCAATATCCTGTGATCTGGTCCCAGCCAACTGCGCTGCTCTATCTTCTGTGCCTTCTGGGAAAAACATCTGTGGGCTCTGTAAACTTTACGAACCGGAAAATAGCGATCACTCCCCATGATAAGATTAAATTTCACCTGGTCAGAGAACCCAAGCCAACTTTCATCCCCGCAGGCGAGGTGGATCTTTTCGTGCGGGGTTGAGCCTGTTCCGGGTCTCCTTACTGTCTTTTCAACCACTGAACAAAGCGGGCCAGGCCTTCATCCATGGAAAAGCGGGGGTTGTAATCGAGCAGTTCCCGGGCATGCTGAATATCGGCATAAGTAATTTCCACATCACCGGGTTGCAGGGCCTTCTCTTCAATCTTCGCTTTTTTCCCCAGATGCTTTTCCAGCAGAGCAATGAGTTCGCTCAGGCTGGTCGTGTGCTGTTCACCCAGATTGAATATTTCATAGGCAAAGGGCCTGTCCACGGATTGGAGCATCCCGTGAATGATATCGTCAATGTAGGTGTAGTCCCGGCGGCTGTCCCCTTTGCCGAATACGGGGATGGGTTTATCCTGCAGCATGAGCCGGGCAAATTTGTGGATGGCCATGTCGGGGCGCTGGCGGGGGCCATAGACGGTGAAAAAGCGCAGCATGGTCACTTTCAGGCCATATAAATGGCTGTAGACATGGGCCTGCAACTCGTTCATCCTTTTCGTGGCCGCATAAGGGCTTACGGGTCGCATGACCGGGTTGCTTTCTTTGAAGGGCACTTCTTTGGAGCCGCCGTAGACCGACGAACTGGAAGCGAAGACGAGGTGAGAGGGTTCATAACGTCGGCACATGTCCAGCATATGCTGACCGCCGATTACGTTTACACGATGATAGAGGTTGGGGTCTTCCAGGGAAGGACGCACCCCTGCCCGGGCCGCCAGATGCACCACCACCTGAGGTCTTTCTTTTTCAAAGACCCGGCGCAGCGCTTCTTCATCGCAGATATCTGTTTCACAGAGGGTGAAACGGGGCTCCTGGAGCAAAGAACGGATATTATTCCTCTTTACGGCCGGGCTGTAATAGTCGTTGAAGTTATCCAGTCCCACAACCTTATCACCCCGGGAACACAATGCCTCGCACAAGTGTGAGCCAATGAATCCGGCTGCACCGGTTACCAGAACAGTTTTCATAGTATGCCTTCCTCAATCCGGGATACGATAGCTGAAGACCTGAACAGATTCATAGCGGCCCCGACGATACAAGGCCTCTCGCTGGATACCGGCCTTTTGGAAGCCGAGAATTTCCAGTGTCGCCATAAGTTCCGTCTCTTTTTCCGTAGCAAAGACAAGAAGATGCCGAAGACGGGGGAGCCCGGCGAGCTGATCCATCAACTTTTTCAGGGTCGTCACCAATGCGGGACGGCCATAGGAAGCGGGCTCATGCATATAGAGCCACAGATGTCCCAGCTGACGTATGGGATCATGCTGCATTTTGATGAGGCCACAGGGAGTGCCATTCTTCTCAGTCAGCACATATTCCTGAATACCGCTGCGGGGATGGGTGGCGTCCATCTCCCGGTCATAGATTGTAGTCGTGAGAATGGAAGTCTCCGTGCAGAGGAAACAGGCGGCATCATTCCAATTTTCCCAGCGTACTCGCCAGGGCGCATCAGCCTCCTGCAGCGGACGGGCGAGGATATGATCGGTAAAGAGCGCCTTGAGAGCTGTCCCCCACTTGATCTTCTGACCCGCCCCGCTGCTCCCTGTCGCAGGGGGATCAAAGGAAGCGGTGCTTGCGGACAGGGGCGTGAAAAGAGCGATGGCCAGTTGAATCCACTGGCGTTGAACTTCACACCAGTGGGGATCCACTCTATGAGCGGCACCACTGCGTGAAAAATGAATGGCCGTATGGCCGCCGCCGCAGAGTCCCTGAGCCCAGCAACGCAGACATTCACTGCGCTGCAGCACGCCTGTCCGGTGAAACTCATCCCACCTGGTGTCATCCATTGTTCCAGTGGTCAGATTTCCCAGAGAGCACTTTCCGGCCAGCAGAAACTCAACGGAGGGATAAACAGCTCTGTCCTCGGCAATGGCCAGGGAAGACAACACGGCGGGATCTCTCTGCAGACAGGGCTCGCCATCCCGTATGGCTTTAAAGAGGCTGCCCACAGGTTCAAAATAGCATTGCTCATTGCGCAGAAGAAGATTGGCAAAGTCCTGGGTACATTGTGTGAGTGCGGCGGCCACCTCGCCAGGTTGCAGATCGGGCCGGTTCATCCACAGATGAGGAAGATCGAGCAGGATATTTCTGAAACCGAGGCCACTCACTGTCTTGAACAGCTCACTGAACTTCGCTGTACCGGGCTGGACAACGAGTTGCAGGGGGCCGACCCCTTCCACGGCGTTCAGCGCTTCCAGAAACTTTCTGCTCTTGAGGGTATTTTGTATCCAGAGGACTTCGCGCACCACTTTAATCACGGGAAGATCCGCAAGAGGGAGGAGTCCCCGGAAGGCACAGTCGGGATAGTGCAGGTCTTTGGTGACAATGGGAATATCGAGTTCCAGAGAAAGCCTTTTCCCGGCTGCACGGGCTGCATCAACCCCGCGTTGCAGGGTGGCCAGTGCCTCTTCATCGAGTCCTTTGCCGCCTCCCGTGCAACGGAGAATAAGAGTCAACTCTGTTTCAGTTCCCGAACGACCCAGAAGGAAAGGAAGACTTTCTTCAACGAGAGCAGCCGTTCCTTCCGTTGTGGAACAGAGGGTGAGCCTTTTCAGAGCCGCTGTCTTTTGCGCCTCCTCCATCCATTTCCGGTCATTCTCGGGAGTCAGAATCGCTTTCGTCACGCGGAGATATTCCAGTTCGCCTATGACTTCCAGCAACTCTTTTTCAGGATGTTTGTCTTTGAGCAGATAGAGGACTCTGTTTACAGGCTCGTGGGGATAATATTCCAGCACATCCCGGGTAATGGCATCACATTCAAAGCAGAAGCAATTGGCCGTGTCCATGACGAAAGATCGCTGATCTATTTGAAATTTATGCAGTCTTGCCGGAGTCATCAGTAACTTCCCAGGGTGCCTTTGGAACGACTGTGATTTTCCATGAAACGGAAGATGGTCAGACCGACAAAGGTCCAGAAAAGGCAATTGCCGATGAGCCAGTAAAAACTGCTGTGAGCAAAGACAGAACTGAACACCATCTCCGGATCAGCACCGGCCACGGCGACAGAACGCATCTGCCCTTTGATCAACACATATTTGATGCAGATGGTCGCATCGGTAATGGGCAGTATGTGCAGCAGAAAAGTAAAGGGCCAGGGATTGGCAAGCAGTTCTTCTTTGGCGAAGATGGCCAGAGCAAAGAGACCCATACGCACGAGGATGGCCACCTGCCCCACCTGCTTGAAAACGAGAACCAGCCCGCCGACCATGAAGCCGAAGCCCACCAGATTGAAAAAAGTGAGCGTCAGCAGTATCAGGACAGGGATGGTATCCCAATGCAACATCCCTCCCACGCTCCAGGTGACGGCATAGACCATAATACCCGAAGACAAAATGGTGGCCACGGAGCTGACGACCGTCTGGGCCATGAAGTTCACAGCCAGACCGTGGGGACTCATACAGAGCTGTTCCAGTACTCCCGTGGTGGCCATCCCCTGAAGGCCCTGGGTGAACATGCCCACCACTCCGAAGGCGAACATGCCGACAATAAAGCCCAGGATGAAGTTGGTCGCCGCTGAGGGATCGTCAAACTGCTGAACCCGTTCTTCCAGCCCTTCGCGGCTGTAAATAAAACCGGCAACGAGAACCATGAGCATGCCATAGCCCAGAACCAGTCCTGTCAGGGTCCGGAACCAATAGCGTCGCATGATGATAAAAGAGCGTACCAGCTCCGCTTTCATTACCAAGAGGAAAGACATGTGTTTCCTTTCTCTGTCATATCAATATCTGTATTGTCCGTCGTGAGTCGAAGGAAGATGCTCTCCAGATTCTGTTTACGCTGTGAAATGGAGCGCAACAGGCATCGCTGTTCTTCAAAAATACGGACGATTTTATATAAAGCTTCCGATCGCAGCTCCTCGCTTTCACCGGCCAGCTGAATCAGCAGGGAAGGCTCATCGGTTTTTTCATATTCGACCTTGCCGATGCCGGGGATCGCTGAAAAGAGCTCCGTGTCAACAGGTTTATCAAGACGGAAAACAAAGATCTGTTCGGAAAAATATTCCAGCAGTGACTCAGTGCGCCGACAGGCAACCAGTTTCCCGTGGTTGATGATGGCGATGCGGTCACACAATTCCTGGGCAACATGCATATCGTGGGTTGTCACCAATACGCCCCGCCCCTGTTCACGGGTCATCTCCATGACTTTGTCTTTGATGGCGCGGCTGCTCTGCACATCCAGACCCGTGGTGGGTTCATCGAGAAGCAGCACATGGGGATCGGCAATGAGAGCGATGCAGATGGCCAGTTTCTGTTTCTGGCCTCTGGAAAGGCGGCGCACCTGCACATTCTTCTTGTCCTGAAGGCCGATGAAATCCAGCAGATCATGGGCCCGCTCCTTCAGAATCGGGCCACGCACGTCTTTGAGCATCCCGTAATACACAAGATTTTCGAAAGGGGTCAGAGGCCAGAGGCTCGTGCGGGTCCCTTCCAGAACCACGCCGACATGGCGCAGGATCTGGCGGCGTTTGCGTTCCACACTCATCCCTTTCACAAAAGCTTCGCCTGTGTCAGGGCGAACCAGTCCGGAGATCATTTTGACGGTTGTTGTTTTTCCTGCACCGTTGGGCCCCAGCAGTCCGAAAATTTCGCCGGGTGCGATTGCAAAAGAAATATCATCAGCGGCGCATACTTCTCTTTTTTTGAAGAAGTGGCGCTTTCTGGTTTCTTCATCCACCGGAAGAATATGAGAGGTCGAAAAGCGTTTGCTTACCCCTTTTAACTCTACGAGAGCTGAATCGGTCATGGTACCTCCAGGGCTGCACTCATTTGAGGGCCTTCCAGGCTTGCAGAGGCTTCTTCGGGATCCTTTCCCTCCTGAAGCATGGCGTAATAATCGAGATAGGAACTTTCAAGATTGCGGATGAAATGAACAAAGACCACGAGAGCCACGCTCAGGGTATAAGCATACAGGGCCCCGATGATCAGTGAAAAGAAGAAAAACTCCAAGGCTGATCCCCAGCCACTGCGGAAAAAATGGCCGTGCATGAGGCTGAAGCCCAGGGCGGTCAGCACAATGGCCATCCATTCATAAGGAAGCAGTTGAATCAGTATGGATTGTCCCGTCACTCTGTAGACCAGTTCTTCCACAAAACAAAGGCCCAGCATGCGGATACAGAAAGTGGGCACCCGCCCTGCAAAGTCTGCTATTTCCCGCAAGGATATGAAAATACGGAAGGCGTCACCGAGATGACAATGGGTCAGCAGCAATGACACAAAGAAGAGGCCATGTCCCAGCAGTATTCCGAGGCTCATATCGAAAGGCGACCAGAGATGCCGGGTCAGTAACTGCTGGTTCCAGGCCCACCACAACGCACAAAGCAAAACAACGCCTTGCAGCAGCGTATCCGGAATCAAACGCAGCGGATAGCCCCGCATATGCTTGTATCCGGAAATAAGCGTATGGACCAGCCACAGCAGGAGAAAGAAAGTACTCACGCTTCCGCCCCGCTTTCTTCCGCAAGAGCCGCAATCATGCTTTGCAATGAAAACCGGTCCCCCTTGGAACCCAGTGCGTCGCGCATGGCGTAAAATTCAGAACGGAGCAGCCCATAGGCATAGGCGTCGTAGAGCTGATTGTCCCGGTAAACATGGTCTTTTAAAACAAGTTCCCGTTGCGCTCCCGATCTTTCGAGAATGCGCCAGGAGTTTTTGTTGAAAGAATATATGAGGGCGCTCACGCGATGGAGATTCAGTTCATCGAAGACATATTCCAGAGCACGAAACACCGAAATGGCTGTGAGCATGCCTGCACCCCGATGAGAGGGCTTCACATAAATATCGAGACTGCAGGAACGGTTCTTCCAGGAAATATTCTGCAGACCGATCATCCCCAGAAGGCCCTCCTCTTTGCTGTCCATGAGCAGATGCAGGACTGAGGGCGGCGCATTGGCAGGGGTTCTTCCAAGCATGAGAATAATCTTTTCTCGAATCTGCCGCTGCGACTGGGCCTCATCGCCATAAAGAAAATATTGAAACTCAGGGTCTTCCATCCAGGCGAGAATCGTATCCAGATCTTCCCGTTCGGCCCGGCGCAGGAAGGTGTAGAGCTCTTTTTTCATGAATCTTCCCTTTCCATCATTTCAGGATCTACCGAAGAAAAGGCGGAAGCTTCCAGTTCCAAAGTCTCCAGATCTCTCCAGCAGCCCCCGGCAAAAAGAACATCCCGTTGTATGCCACAGGAGACAAAGCCTTTTCGCACGAGACAGGCACGCCAGGCTGTTTCCGTATGGAGACAGCTGGCCAGAAGTCGGGTGAGCCGGGTCTGATAAAAAGCGCGTTTCAAAAGATACTCCAGGGCTTCCGCCGCATAGGGGCTTGCATAGTGGTCTTCATGAGCGAATATGAGAAACAACTCGGCGAAACGGGCATCAGGATTCAAGCCGCGCAATCCGCCCCAGCCGCACAGAGAACCCGTCTCATCTTCAATACTGAAGAGCATGGCACGGGCCGCTTCGCTTTTCTGGAGAATTTCGAGAATTTCGGCGCGCCTGGGAAGCATACGTTCCCGGCGTCCGTCCAGAAGGGAGGCCCGGGGAATACCGTCATAGTACAAGGCCCGGACAAAAGCCGTATCGTCGGGCTCGCAATAGCGTATGGTTGTGTGAGAACTCAGTTTCATGGTTGATATTTCCGCTGCAGAAAAACCAAGGATAGTATAACAGTAACGGACCCGGAAAGAAGAGAAGATACAACTTTCAGAATCGGTAATAAGGTCGGATGATCAATTCCTTTTCCCGTATTATTTTCCAATGCAGAAGGAGCCGAAAATAATATCCAGCACTTCTTCGGAGGTAGTCTCGCCGGTTATGCTTCCCAGAGCAGAGAGGGCATCGCGCAACTCCAGGGCGAGTATTTCCGGAGAAGCATCACGATTCTCCAGAAGAGCCTGCACACATTTCAGAGCGCGCTGCATACTGTCTTTCTGGTGACTCCGAAAAAGAGCGGGACTGTCCAACGCCCCTTCCAGATCACCGGCAAGAAGAGAGACCAGCGTTTTTTCCAGTTCCTCCATCCCCTCTCCGGTCATGGCGGAAACATGACACAAGGCCGCAAAAGGAATATCCGGTATCTTTCTCTCCGCCACAGCAGGCAGATCTATTTTGTTCAAGACGAATACGACAGGAACTTCCAATTGTCGCATTTCCTCAGCAAGAAGAGACTCCTCCTCCTCGGCCTCTGAGGATGCATCAGCAACGAAAAGCAGCAACGCAGCCCGTCTGGCCGCCTGACGGGATCGCTCAATTCCCTGAGATTCAACAGCATGCTCTGTTTTGCGGAGCCCGGCCGTATCGCACAACCGGACGGGGATACCGCCCAAAGTCAGTGTTTCCTCAATCTGGTCACGGGTCGTGCCCGGTTCCGGGGAAACAATGGCCCGGGCATCACGGAGCAGCAGGTTGAAAATACTGGATTTACCCACATTGGGACGACCCACAATGGCAATGGACGCCCCTTCCTGAAGGAGCAGGCCTGTATCAGTGCTTTTCACGAGAGCGGCCATTTCTTCTTTCGCTTTTTCCAGGCGCGCGAAAAATGCCGGCGTGATCAGTTCGGGCAAGTCTTCTTCCGGGAAATCCACAGCCGCTTCCGCCAGGGCCAGACATTCCTTCAACAGGTTGGCCAGGGCCTGAAGCTGTCCGGCGAGCCGTCCGCTGGAGGCACTTTCCGCCATCCTCAGGGCCGCCCTTGTTTTCGCGTGGATCAGATCCATGACCGCTTCGGCCCGAGTCAGGTCGATGCGCCCGTTGACAAAGGCCCGTCGTGTGAACTCACCGGGCTGAGCCAGTCGTGCGCCCTGTGCGAGCACGCATTCCAGAATGGCCTGGAGAGAAGCACGGCCGCCATGTCCGTTGATTTCCACCACATCTTCGGCCGTATAGGAATGGGGAGCCCGCATGATATGCAGGAGCACCTCGTCCAGGGGATTGCCCTCCTCATCGAGGACATGTCCGTGATAGACCCGCTGGCTTCCCTTTGAGATATTTTTTGCCCGGGAAGACACAAATACTTTTGCAGCAATACTCAGAGATGCGGGACCGCTTAAACGAACAATCCCCACACCGCCTTCGCCCGGTGGTGTGGAGATTGCCGCAATAGTATCATCTGAGTAAAGATAGGACATCAGTCCCCCTGAGGGGCCGCATTCTGCTGAGCCTGATTCCTGCGCCGCGATTGAGGCCTCTGGGGACGGGATCCGCCGCCTCGGCGAACATTGACCGGGTTGATGATGATGCTCCGGTAGAGGGAATCGCCCTGGCTGAATGTGCGGATATCCGGATCGTTCTGCAGGGAGAGATGAACAATACGCCGTTCCTGAGGGCTCAGCGGTTTCAGTTTCACATTGCGCCCTGTATCTTTGGCACGTCTTGCCATCTTTTTGGCCATATCCACGAGACTGGCCCGGCGACGGCTCACATATTCGCCCACATCCACCATGAGACGTTCTGTATTTTCATTATCGCCACTGGTGAGCATGCGATTGACCAGATATTGAAGGGCATTCAATGTAATGCCGTGCTTGCCGATGAGGATGGCACTGTCATTTTCGCTTTTCATGGCGAGACAGGGGCCGCCCTCTTTATCCCGGACAAAGTTCACAGACGCTTCCAAGCCCATGCGATCCACCATTTCTTTCAAGGTGGCGGCCATCTCATTGCCCTGCTCATCGCTGATGGGTTCAATGGCTTCTTCTTCGCGGGCTCCTTCCGGAATGGGCTCCACAACAATTTCTTCCTGCCAGCCTTCCCCGTTTTCAAACTGTTCGGCCAGACGAGTTGCCTCGGTACCTTCTTCCGTCAGAGAGCTCGCATGTTTTTCAGTTTCAGCCCCTTCTTTCCGGCCACGCTCTTTCTGTTCCCGTTCCTGACGTCCCGATTGAGAACGGTTCTTTTGTCTTCCACCCTGCTGGTCGGATTGCCTGCGTCCGGAGCGTCCCCGCCGGTTCTGTTTGTCGGAGGAACGGCCTTCGGCATTTTTTTCCTGCTGGTTCCGGTTAGCCTGGCTCTGTCTTTTAGAGCGCCGGGATTGTCTCTCTTCGGGAGCATCGCCCTGCTCATCATCACGCTTCGGTCTGTCGCCGCCGGCGCGCTGGGATCCGGAGTCCGGCCCTTTCCGCTGGGAACGGTTCTGTTGCCGGGGTTGCCGGTCTTTGTTCCGGTCGTTGTTCCGGTTGTCACGGCGTGACTGGTTGCGTCGGGGCTTGATATCAGCCATATCAACAGTGATACGCACGCGCACGAGGCGTTTGCCGATCCCTAAAAAACCTTTACTGCCTTCATCAATAACATCTATGCGTTCCACTTCATCCATGGCAACGCCAAGTTCATCAAGTCCTTGTTGAATTGCTTCTTCTCTGGTTTGTCCAGAACTTTCAATTACTTTCATTCAATTGGTCTCCTGCATCGCCCGAAGGCGTTATCAAGTTGAGTGCGGAACAGGGTTCCGCTGTTTTGCCCGCCCATCCATCCGCCTTATTTTTTGCGGCGTCGGGAACGCTGTTTCTGTTTGCGCACCTCTTTGCTGATTTCGCGTTGTTTCAGACGGGCCTCATCATAAAAATGACGGCGTCTGGCGGGCTTTTTGGCTTTGACCGGTGCGGCATCCACTTTGATGCCCCGGACGAAATAGTTCTGGGCAATACCCAGAAGGGTGCTGACGAAGATATACAGATTCAGACCTGAGGCCATGTTATAGGTTATGAACCCGAAGAACACAGGCATGAAGGTCATCATCATTTTTTGCTGCTGATTCTGTGCCGGTTCGGACATGGGCATCATTTTCTGGCTGATCACCATGGATGCCGCCATGAGGATGGGCAGAAGATTGAGGCTGTCCAGGGGCACGCTGGACAAAGGCAGGGGAATGCTGAAGGGCAGCGTCAGCAGCCTGTCAGCCTCGCTCAAATCCTGGATCCAGAAAATAAAGGGAGCACGCCGCAGTTCAAAAGCACTCCAGAGCATGCGGTAGAGCGCAATGAAAACGGGCATCTGCAGCAGCATGGGCAGACATCCGCCCAGGGGGCTCACCCCCCGTTCCTTGTACAGAGCCATCATCCGTTTCTGCAGTTCCTGCTGATCCTCGCCACACTCCGCCTTCAGCTTTTCCATTTCAGGCGCCAGCATGGACATGCGCTTCATGCTGATCATGCTTTTCCAGGTCAGGGGGAACATGATCATACGGACAAGCACCGTCAGAAAGATGATGGCCAGACCGTAGTTGGCGATGATGTGATCATGGAACCAGACCAGGATTGCCAGCAGCAATTTGGCAAAACGGTCCATAATCGTGAAGGAGGTGAAAAAGGAAAAAACAGAGTCCAAGCCCGGCCAGGCCTGCACAAGATACTGGCTGGAACGGGGACCGACATAAACGGAATAGTTGAAGTCTGCGAATTCACCTGGCAATATTTCCCTTCGGGGAGCACCCTGCCCCAAACGGAAATAGTCCTTGTCTCCATAGTACCAACTGTCGGAAAACTCAAATTCAGGCTTGACGGCCACCGTGAAATAAGCACTGCTGATGGAAGCCCATTCCGTATCGAGAACACGCTCGTTATACCAACTGGCACCAGGAACGGGTTTCAGTTTGGATGTGGCATAAAAGCTGTTCTTGCCTTCCTGATGCAGCACAATATTCTGCTGGGAGCCTTTGGTCAGGTCGCCACTGCTGACATTGGGTCCCCAATAAAGCGACAGGGCCGGTTCCTTGCGATCCAGGCCCAGCAGGCGTGTGGACTGGCCGAGATTCTGATAGCGGATGCCCGTCTCCAGAACATAGCTGTCCGGTGCCAGTGAAAAAGTTTTTTCCAGAAAAACATAGCCGGGGATGTCCAGCTGAAAAACAAGCGTTTGCGCTTCAGAACTCTCCGCAAGTTCCCAGCGGCAATAATTCAATTTGTCACCCAGCTGAGGATCACTGAAGAGCATGGAAAGGGGATAAACATTCTCCCCGTCACCCGGCAACACAGCCTCAGGGACCAGTTGAATGGAGTCTTTGCCCTCAGCACCCAGCAGCACAGTGGCTTTTTTGAGGCGGGCACCCACCCGGGTAAAGACGAGATCCAGACGGCTGTTGCTCAGAGCAATCTCATCATCGGCGGGATCTTCCGGAGCCGTGGCCACAGGCGGAATCACAGGGGCGCCTTCGGCCTCAACTTCTTTTTCATCGGTCACCGGACTTGTTTCAACAGGGACAGCGCTTCTGGAATCAGTACTTTGCTCAAAGAGTCCCGGCTGCGCTCTTTCTCCTTCAGACTGTGCCGTCTCATACTCTCCCGGCCCGGATGGAGGCGGCGCTGAAGGAAGAAAGAAATAGGTCCAGACGAAGACCAGAATGGTCATCAACACAATGGCGAGCAGCTGATTACGCTGCAACTGCCTGTCTCTATCATCTCCTAACAATACACTGATACTCCCGCCCCGATATAGGGGCTGTCTTCGGAGAACGACACTCAGTCATGTCCGTGGGATCGTGAATGCGCCTTCCTGGAAGGGGGCACGGGATCATATCCGCCTTTGCACAGAGGCTGGCAACGCAAAAGACGCCAAATCGTGAGGATGACGCCTTTGACCGTACCATGTGTACGGAGAGCATCAACAGCGTATTGCGAACAGGACGGAACAAAGCGGCAATGGGACCCCAGCAGGGGTGAAATCCATCGCTGATACCCACGGATCACCAGGATTAAAATATCAGACATGACCTGAAAACCGATTCAGCTGCGTGAGCAATTCGGCGGCACAGGCGCGGCCCGTATGATCCGCGCTGTCCGGTCGGGCGACAACAACCAGTTGCATTCCCGGTTGCAGCAGAACATGATGCAGCCGGAAAAACTCCCGTATGTGCCGTTTGACTCTGTTGCGAACCACGGCATTTCCCACCTTGCGGGAAACAACCAGACCAAGCCGACTCCCCTTCGTGGAGTCTATCCAGACGTGACAAACATAAAAGCGCCCCCATATTTTTTCGCCCCGGGCAAACACCTGATCATACTCATGCCGTGCTGTCAGGCGTCGGGTGCGTGGGAATAGTTGGCGCTCACACACGCGAAAAGATCTACCGCGGAATGGAATCAGATACGGTCAAGCGATGACGGCCTTTGCGGCGACGGCTGGCGAGCACCTGACGGCCGCCCGGGGTCGCTTTGCGTGCACGGAAACCGTGTGTGCGCACGCGCCGTGTATTTGACGGCTGAAATGTCCTTTTCATAACAAACTCCTACGCTCATCTGAGCTACATGAATAACAATAATCGTATTGAAATACAGGCTTGATTTCTCTGCCTGAATAATGACTCTGAAACTCCGTTTCACACCCCATTCACTCATTGCAGAGACAATAGACTATCCTCCCCCCGCACTTTGAGGATAGTTTATCCTTTTCAGAGGGAAAAAGTCAAGAAACAGGCCGATAATTTCTGCAGAGCGATCCTTATTCCTTCCTTCTTGACCGCAAAAAAGGCTGTCAGCCGAAGATTCCGGCTATGCAGGCCGTCATAAAACAGGCCAGGGTACCCCCTGCAAGAGCACGCAATCCCAACTGGGCGACCTCGGCACGGCGCTTGGGAGCCACAGCGGAAATACCGCCGATGAGAATACCCAGACTGCCCGGATTCGCAAAACCGCAGAGGGCATAGGTTGCGATCATCACACTTCGGGAATTCAAAGTTCCATCGGCAATATGAGTCTGCAACTGCTGATAGGCGATAAATTCATTGAAAATGGTTTTCGTGGCCAGCAGCTGGGAAAAACTGGAGAGATCCTCCAGAGGGATGCCCATGACCAGTGCAAAAGGATAGAAAAAATAGCCCAGCCACTGGGTGGCCGATGCGGAAGTCAGAGCCAGAGAGGCCCGGTCGAGCAGATAGATCAGGCCCACGAAAACAATGAGCATGGCCGCCACATTGAGTGCCATATTCAAACCCAGAGAGGCACCGCCCACAGCGGCATCGAAAACATTTTCGCTGTCCACAGGGATGGATACGGATTTTTCACTGAGTGTCTCCGGAGTGTCCTTTTCCGGGATCATGAACTTGGAAATCAGAATAGCCGCGGGAGCACTCATGAGCGAAGCGGCCAGAAGATGGCCGGGCTCGGCACCGAAATTCGCATAGGCAACCATCACACTGGCTGCAATGGTGGAGAGAAAGGCGACCATGACCGTGAAAAGTTCGGACCGGGTCATCCTCTCCAGATAAACCCGGACAGCGGAAACAGATTCAATGCCTGTAAAGACCAGAAGAGCCGTTGCGAAGGTTTCCGCTCCGGAAGTCTTCAGACTGCGGCGCATGACCCGACTGAAGGCACGGACCACAACCTGAATGACACCCAGATGCTGGAGTATTGCGGCCATACCGGCCACAAAAATAATGACGGGCAGCACATTGAAGGCGAAAATCGCATTGATGGCAAAGGAATCCTGGGCGACCATCTCCCCTTCAGCACCGGGAAGATAGACCCGCTCCAGCATGAAAAAACGGCTGAGATTGCCGAAGACGAATTGAGCGCCTTCCGTGCTGGCATCGGACAGAAGATCAAAGATACGGCGCATCCCGCTGAATAGCCAGGCGCCTGCAACGGTCTGAAGGACAAAGAGACCCAGCAGAGCCTGCAAGCCCAGGCCCCAGAGCAAAAGACGCCAGGGAATCCGCCTGCGATCTTCAGAAAGTGCCCAGGCGCAGGCGATCATGCAAAACAGGCCACCCGCACTTATGAGACGCAAGAACCACTCTCCCATCATGAAGCCCCGTGTTTATTCATCAGGAGTGATCCCTTTGGTGGAGGCGGACCGGGGAACGACCAGAACAGGGCAGCCGGCTTTTCTCACCACTTTTTCAGTTACATTGCCGAAAAGAACATTTTCCAGAGCACTGTGACCGTGTCTGCCGAGTACAATCAGATCGGCATCGATTTTCCGGGCATATTCCAGAATCTGCAGATAATCTTTGCCTATGCGCATTTCCACAGTCAGAGAAACACCCTCAGGGATGAGCGGCCTGTAATCCTCTGCAATCTTCTGATCAATGGCTTTTCTGGCTTTTTCATCCACACCTTCCACGTTATAGACATAGGTTTTCCAGAACTGCGCCTCCGGTTCCGGTATCACGTGGAGCAGATGCAGAGTAGAGCCGGGCCGTCGGATAGCGGCATCCAGTGCAAAAGTAAAAGCCCTGGCCGCATTCTCTGAAAAATCCGTGCAGCATAATATCGTTCCGTAGGGACTTACAGGCAATTCCTCTCGTGTCATGGCTCTATCCTCCTTCGCAAAATCAGTTCACAAGTCCGGGAAGAAAAAGTGAAATTTGAGGGAACAGTATCAATAAAATGGCCGCAACCATCAGGGTCAACAGGAAAGGCATGGCTCCTTTGAAAATAGTTGATAGCGGGATATCGCGCTCGATGCCGCCAACAACATAGACATTCACTCCCACAGGGGGCGAAATCACACCCATCTGCGTGACCACCACAATGATGACTCCGAACCAGATGGGATCAAAGCCCAGCTCGGTAATCACCGGATAGAATATGGGGATGGTCAGCAGCACCAGGGCCAGTGCATCCACAAAACATCCGGCCAGCAAATAAAAAACAATAATAAGAAGGACGATAATCGCACCAGGCAGCGGAAGGGCACACAACCAGCTCGCCAATTCATAAGGGATGCGGGTAATGGCCAGAAAACGTCCGAAGATGACCGCTCCGGCCACAATCATCATGACCATGGAAGAGGTCCGCACTGTTTCCAACAGGGAACGGATCAGAATTTTCACACTGAGTTTTCTTTTGACCAGAGCGATGATCACGCTTCCCGCCGCACCCACAGCCGCCGCCTCGGTGGGCGTGAAATAGCCGAAGAACATGCCGCCCATGACCACCACAAAAAGAATCAGTGTTTCCGCTACTCCTTTCAGGGAAATGACTTTTTCCAGAAAGGTCGTTTTCGGTCCTACAGGCCCCATCTCCGGGCGACGGACACAGTTGATGAAAATCACCAGACAGAAAAGTGCGGCAATGAGCAGACCCGGCAGCACACCGGCAATAAAGAGTTTGCCTATGGAAGATTCGGTGAGAATGGCATAGACAATAAAAACGACACTGGGCGGTATGAGCATGCCCAGGCTGCCCCCGGCTGCAACAGCGCCGGCCGCCAGCTCCATACTGTACTTGTAGCGACGCATTTCCGGGATGGCAACGGAAGCCATGGTGGCCGCTGTGGCCGGACCGGATCCGCAGATGGCGCCGAAAGCCGTGCAGGCGCCCACTGTGGCCATGGCAAGACCGCCCGGCAAGGCGCCCAGCCATTTATAGGCCGCATTGAAAAGACTTTTGCTGATCCCCGCATGAAAGGAAACCTGTCCCATGAATACAAAAAGAGGGATCACGGTGAGGCTGTAGGAGGAAAAAGTTTCATACAACTCCGCTGTGGCCATGCTCAGCGCCGCAGTGGAACTGGTCAGCGCGGCAAAGCCCACCACGCCCACCAGTGCCATGGCAAAGGCAACGGGCATGCTGGATATCAGAAAAATAATCAGGGCGATTCCGCCGAGAATACCGGTCTGGATGGGGGTCATGGTTTGATCATCTCCCGTCCCGGATGAAGCAGGTTATGCAGGGTGACGAGCATGGTAATACCCAAAGACAGCGCCACTGCATAAGACAGCCAGAAAAGAGGTATTCCCAATGTGAGGGAAACCTCTCCGGAACGTTTCAGCGAGTTCCCGTAAAGCATGCTCTGCCAGGCAAAAGTTCCGAAAAGAATCATGACCACTGTCCGGCTGATACTGTCAATCACGATGCGGCCACGCCGGTGCAGTTTCAGAAAAAAATATTCAATGGCAACATGCCCCTTCACAGCCGTGGTATAGGGCAATGCGCAGGCAATGGCAAGTGCGCCGGTAATGCGCACAAGATCATAACAGCCCACAATGGGCTTGCCTATGCCGCGAAACACTATGTCAACACAGGTGATGCACATCATGGCCAGAATACAGGCACCGGCAAACAGGGCGAGAACCTGCACGACAAGACGCAGAACTTGCCAGAAAAAGGCACTGCCGCTTTTGTAATATCGCACAAGAGGATGATCTGAAATACTCATGAACTGTTACCTGGATGCGGCGATGGCGGCCTGCAGATCAGCCAGAAATTCGGCGCCGGGAAGATTTTTCGATGCGCATGCCTCCGTATACTCATCAAGAATAGGCTGGACAGCCTCGCGCCAACGGGCCTGCTCTTCTTCGCTCAAAGCTGTTTCGTCCTTGCCCAGTTCACGGATAAAAGCAAAACCTTCTTCATCAGCCCGGTCCCAGGCGGCACCGTGACGGTCCACCCACTCAGCACTCACTTCCGTGATCACAGACTGAAGCTCTTCGGACAGGCTGTTCCATTTGGCTTTGTTCATGGTCACGAACATGGCGGTCGTATAGCCGATGGTGGAACTGTCCGTAATGGAGGAGATCACTTCTCCCTGTTTCCAGCCTTTGAGCGTCTCCACAGGACAGAGCGTGGCATCAACCACTCCTTTTTGCAGCGCTTCATAGGTTTCAGGCTGGCTCATGCCGATGGGGGATGCGCCCAGACGTTCAATAATCTTCGCTGACAGACCCGTGCCACGCACTTTCAATCCGGCCATATCGTCCAGATTGCCGACAGGTTTTTTGCTGGCCAGGATGCCCGGACCATGGGCATGAACATAAAGCAGATGAGTATCCGCTGTTTCTGCAGGCGCATACTTTTGCGACAGTTCCGTAGCAACACGGGTCGCTGTCATGCCGTCGGGATAGCCCACGGGAAGGTCAAGCCCTTCCAGAAGCGGAAAACGACCCCGCGTATAGGAAAAACAGCTCATGCCCAGATCGGAAATACCGGACACAACCCCTTCATAACACTGAGGCGCCTGGCTCAGAGAACCGCCGGCATAAATATCGATCTTGATGCGACCCTCACTGCGCGCTTCCACTTCTTTGGCCCAGGCCTCCGCCTCAATACACTGAACATGGGTGGGCGGAAAGAAAATACTGTAGGACAGGACAATGGGCTTCGCCTGATCCTTTGCAGAGTCGGACGGAGAAGAACCGCCGCAGCCCGCCAGCAACATCACAGTAGCGAGAGAAAGCATACAAACCGAAAGGGCACCAATTCTGATTGTTTTTGACATGAGAAACTCTCCCATTTTACCTTCGCACATTCACTGAAAGACATGCATAATCATCCTGAAAGTATAGCCCAGTAGACCGGCCATCCGCAAAACAACTGTTTCATTTTCAGTTTTCACTGATTCATATTGAAACGATCATTCCCGTCTCAGACCGGAAAACAGCCCTCTTTCATGCTGATCAGGGCCTTTATCCTTTGGCATGGTAATTGCCCATATAAATACAGATACGAATGATAACCAAACCGAAAGGAGAATCATCATGTCAAAAACAATTGGAATTGATCTGGGCACAACCAACTCCTGTGTCGCAGTCATCGAAAACGGCGAGGCCGTCGTGATTCCCAATCTGGAAGGATCGCGAACGACACCCTCTGTGGTGGCTTTCACCCGCGACGGCGAGCGGCTTGTCGGCGCAGCCGCCTGGAGACAGGCCGTGACCAATCCGGCAAACACTGTTTTTTCCATCAAACGTTTCATGGGCCGACGCTACGAAGAGCTGAAGAACGAAACGGACAAAATCCCTTATGCCATCAGCGCTTCAGCCAGTGGAGACTGTCAGATAGACATTCAGGGCAAAGGCTACAGGCCACCGGAAATTTCCGCCATGATCCTGCAGAAACTCAAAGAAGCGGCGGAGAATTATCTGGGTGAGAAGGTGACCCGTGCCGTCATCACGGTACCGGCTTATTTCAACGATGCTCAACGGCAGGCCACGAAAGATGCCGGACGTATCGCCGGGCTGGAGGTGGCACGTATCATCAACGAGCCTACCGCCGCAGCCCTGGCCTATGGTCTCGATAAAAAGAAGAAAGAGAAAGTTGCCGTCTATGATCTGGGCGGCGGTACTTTCGATATCTCCATCCTGGCCATTGAAGAAGACAGCTTCGAAGTCTTGAGCACAAGCGGTGATACCCATCTGGGTGGCGATGACTTCGATGAACTGATCATTGACTATCTCGCCGAGGAGTTCAAAAAAGAGCAGGGCATTGATTTGCGCCAGGATCAGATGGCATTGCAGCGCTTGAAAGAAGCCGCTGAAAAAGCCAAATGTGAACTGTCCTCAGCCTTGCAGACTGATGTGAACCTCCCCTTCATCACCGCTGATTCGGCCGGGCCCAAACATATGAATTACCGGCTGACCCGGGCGAAACTGGAACAGCTCAGTGCCGGGCTCATCGAACGGACCCAGGCACCCTGTCAGAAGGCTCTCGCCGATGCGGGCTTGAAAGCTTCCGATATCGACGAAGTGATCCTCGTGGGCGGCATGACCCGTATGCCCGCTGTGGCTCAGACCGTTGAAAAACTCTTCGGCCAGGAACCCCACCGCGGTGTGAATCCCGATGAGGTCGTTGCCGTGGGCGTGGCCATTCAGGGCGGTGTTCTCTCCGGCGAGGTAAAAAATGTGCTGCTTCTGGATGTGACGCCCCTGTCGCTGGGTATCGAAACTCTCGGTGGTGTATTCACCCGGCTCATTGACCGAAACACGACCATTCCCGTTTCGAAGAGCGAAGTCTTCAGCACGGCGGAAGACAATCAGAGTGCTGTGACAGTGCACGTGCTCCAGGGTGAAAGAGACATGGCTGCGGGCAACCGTACGCTGGGTCGCTTCAATCTCGAAGGCATTGCACCGGCACCCCGGGGATTGCCCCAGATTCAGGTGTCTTTTGATATCGACGCTGACGGCATCCTTCAGGTCTCCGCCAAAGACCAGGCCACGGGACAGGAACAGAAAATACGTATTGAAGCCTCGTCCGGTTTGAGCGAAGCGGAAGTCAACCGCATGATGCAGGATGCGGAAGCCCACGCAAGCGAAGACAGGAAACTCCGCAAAGAAGCCGAAACACGCAACCAGGCGGAACATGTCGTCTTCTCCACGGAGACCCTCCTTCGGGAACATGGTGACAAAGTCCCGCCGGAAAGCCGAAGCAATCTGGAAGGGACTCTGGCCAGTCTGAAAGATGCGCTGAAAAACAACGACCTGGAAGCCATGGAAGCCGGTATGGAAAAAGTGACCCGGGCCTCCCAGGAACTCTCACAGGCTCTCTATGGACAGCAGAATGCCGCCACAGCCGGAGCACAATCGCAAAGCTGTGGAGCGGGCGGCTCCTGTGGGCCACAGCCAGCTTCGCCTCCCGAAGACGGCACTATGGACGCTGACTTCACTGTTCTCGACGATTGACCAATCCTCCCTCTCTCTTATGCCGCCGGGTTGGAAGCCTCACAGCTCCGCCCGGCGGCTCCTTTTTTTGCAACCAAAAAGAGTGAGAGAATAGAAACGAGGGGCTCGGGTTGGCTATGGACCCTCATGCACGAGCTCGTAGGGGCACGGCATGCCGTGCCCACAAATCCCACAGGAAATAATAACTTGCTGGAAGACATATGGAACTCCAGGCTTATTGACAAAATGGGCACGGCATGCCGTGCCCCTACCTGAACCACGTCCCACTGTCTTCCCACGGCCCACGCCCCACATTCCTCAGTCCTCGCTCCTCGCCTGGCGTCATTCCTGCGAAAGCAGGAA
>LSQX01129931.1_pt2 | contig 62745 bp, 55 predicted proteins | sample 654561 | NCBI WGS metagenome assembly LSQX01 (sample SAMN04489861, study PRJNA283612) | anaerobic digester metagenome | isolation source: 4 biogas reactors fed with cattle manure at either 37C or 55C with and... | place: Denmark: Kongens Lyngby | collected 2014
CTTGTGTCCTCGGTTCAATTCCGAGCGGTGGCAATATCATTGATATAGATGTCAGGACAAATGGCTTTTCAATACCTTAGGAGGTGTTTTGAAAGCCGTTTTTGTTTTACTAGACTCAATCCGAATCCCCATGACACTCATATTGCTATAAGATCATCGCTCAATTACCATGTGAATCCCAGATTGTCATACATTAGTATCATTGTCTCTTGAAAAGTGCACCACACGACTTTATTATTAAAAAAAAATAGAGGGGATGCACATGGTTTGCTGTAACAATTTTAGAAAAATGATATGCGCAATAATAATGATTGTTTTTATGGTGATGTTCTCAAGTTGTCTGTTGTTATTACCGAGTTATGCAACAGAAACGGACACATCATCCCAACAGGTGATCGAAGAGCCAGAAACAGAAGCTCCCGCTGTTGAAGAACCTGAAGTTCCTGTGAAAATATATAGCATTGGGGATCCGGGTCCTGCCGGTGGGCTAGTGTTTTATGATAAGGGCGAATACGGTGACGGATGGAGATTCCTTGAAGCTGCTTCAGCGGGATGGAGTGGCTCACCATATGACCCTAAAGCACAATGGGGAGCATTCCCTTTTACTATGAATGGAGCCGTACTGAAGACAGGCTTGGGAGACGGGTTGGAAAACTCTGAGCATATTGTTAACTATAACAAGCACATACAGGCTAATCGTGAAACGTATGATCAATTACCTGAAGGCCAAAAAGTGTTGGCATACGATCATAACGGTTCTGTTGCTGCGGCATTATGTCTTGATGCCGTCATAAACGGATTTGATGATTGGTATTTACCATCTCAGGATGAATTGGAATTAGTCAGGAACAATCTATATAAAAACAACCTGGGCTCCTTACAGGCCGACTTGTTTTGGAGTTCCAGCATGAGCAATGATCGAAGCGGGACGATGATGAATTTTTGGAATGGGGCTATCGGCGGAAGCTACTCGAATACATCGTACTACGTGCGACCGGTGAGAAAATTCTAACGCCAAAAGTCTTAGTGAGTTTCTTTTTCAATAGACCCTTGCTCCCTCATTGTCTTACGGATACACTCACGGTATGAGTGTTGTAATCGGAAACTATTTTCAAGAAGCTCTGAATTTCGAAACGGTCATCGCCACGCTAGGGCAAAGTGAGACAACATTAGATCCGATGTTCGATGAACTTGCCAGACAGGTCGACGTTTCAGTCCCGTTGGTCGAATGTGTTTCCGAATACGGCAAGTTCCTTGGTGTACCACTTAAAAAGCTGCTGGAAACATACCAAAAGGTTGCTTTGTCATTTAGAAAACTATCGCATTCGGACAGGGTCTTGAAACGAGGAACCCCCGATTATCCTTTGAATGTTCAGCAAGACTCCTTCACCCCGAGGTTTCTCTATGTTCGGGGAAATCATGAGTTGCTCTGCCACACCATCGTCTCGATAACAGGAACGAGGTCTCCTAGCGGCGAAGCGAAACGTACCGCTAAAGAGACTGTCACCATGTTGAAAGATACGGGATATGCAATTGCTTCGGGGCTCTCGATGGGAATTGACGGTATTGCGCACCTTACCTGTTTGGCTGAACAGGTGGATGCGATTGCTGTTCTGGCGACATCATTGGCAGATGCATACCCAGTGCAGCATATTGCGTTACAGGAGAAGATTGCGGAAAAAGGTCTGTTGATAACTCGTTTTTCACCTTCCGCGATCGCACAAAAATGGTATTTCCCGCTACGATCAAGACTGATGAGTTCATTGGCAGCAGTCACCATGGTGATCGAAGATCGTGACGGTGGCGCTGCAGTACGTCAAGCCGAGTATGCATTGGAACAGGGCAGGCATGTGTTGCTGTATAATCACACTGTTGAAAATAGGATGCTCCAATGGCCTAGAAGGCTAGCGATTCGTCCCGGAGTGATGATCGTCAAACAACCGTCACAGATTGTGAAGACACTACGCAACGTGTTGGAAAAAGGAAACGATCAAGAAAAAGTCATGCAAACAATGGGCCAATTGACTCTATTTTAACAGTATTTTTCGCAACCGCTTCATATTGACATTAAACAGTACCTTCCGTAGTATTCAACCCTATGAAAGCCAATGAACTACGTCAAAATTTTATTGATTTCTTCGTTTCGAAGGATCATAGCCAGATTTCGGGGGCTTCGTTAATACCTGAAAACGATCCTACCGTGCTGTTTACAACCGCTGGAATGCATCCTCTTGTCCCTTACATCCTAGGTGCGGAACACCCTGCGGGAACACGGCTGGTCGATTACCAGAAATGTATTCGCACGGGCGATATCGATGCGGTAGGAGATCCGCATCATCTGACATTCTTCGAAATGCTTGGCAACTGGTCTTTGGGTGATTACTTCAAGAAGGAAGCCATCCGATACAGTTACGAATTTTTAACCGAATGGCTTCATATCGACGCGAGCAAGCTTTCGGTGACGGTCTTTGCCGGTGAAGAAGGCATTCCCCGTGATGAAGAATCGGCTAATCAGTGGAAATCCTTGGGTATTCCCGAAGAGCGGATTTACTTTTTACCGAGGGAAGACAATTGGTGGGGCCCGGCAGGGGAGGTAGGACCATGCGGTCCCGATACAGAGATGTTCATCGACACCGGGCGGACGGCCTGCGGTCCTGAATGCAAACCGGGATGCAAGTGTGGGAAGTATTTTGAAATCTGGAACGATGTGTTCATGGGATATCGCAAGACTCATGAAGGCTCTTATGTCGAAATGGAGCGCAAGTGCGTCGACACCGGTATGGGCATCGAACGAACCATCGCCATCTTGCAGGGAAAGAAGTCTGTCTACGAAACTGAAGTATTCGCTCCGATCATAGAAGGAATCAAATCACTGAGTCAGTATCAATACGGAACCGAAGAGGAAAAGGATATCTCTGTAAGGATCATCGCTGACCATGTCAGGACATCGACATTCATCCTCGGAGACCAGCGAGGAGTAAAACCATCCAATGTCGGGCAAGGGTACATCCTGCGACGTTTGATTCGCCGTGCGGTTCGCCACGGCCGCAAGCTCGGAATCGAAGGGAAATTCCTTGCACAACTTGCCAAGGTCGTGATTGACCTTTATAGCCAGGCATACCCTGAATTGGAACAGAATAAAGAGTTTGTTTTGTTTGAGCTCGGTATCGAGGAAGAGAAATTTTCATCCACATTACAAAAAGGCGAACATGAATTCGAAAAAATGTTACCCAACCTTCTCAAAGGCAATTCAACGATGCTCAATGGGCGGATTGCGTTCAAACTATACGACACATTCGGATTCCCGATAGAGTTGACCGAGGAACTTGCCAAGGAACACGGATTCAGCGTCGATATCGAAGGATTCAACGCAGCATTTGAGAAACATCAAGAAATTTCTCGTGCGGGAGCTGAACAGCAGTTCAAAGGCGGTCTTGCCGATCACAGCGATCTTACCACAGCCTTGCATACCGCAACACATTTGCTCCATCAGGCATTGCGTACCATTCTCGGAGAGCATGTCGGTCAAAAAGGTTCGAATATTACGGCAGAGAGGCTACGATTTGATTTTACTCACGATGCTCCGATGACTGATGAACAACTGCAAAAGGTCGAAGACATGGTAAACGACGTGATTAAACGAGATTTGCCCGTTTCATTTGAGACCATGACCGTCGAAGAAGCTAAGGCGCAAGGAGCGATTGCATTTTTCGATAGTAAGTACGGAGAGCAGGTCAAGGTATATAGCGTCGGTGATTTTTCAAAAGAAGTGTGCGGTGGCCCGCATGTCGAACATACCGGGACGATGGGACGCTTCAAAATCCAGAAAGAACAATCATCTTCTGCCGGAGTGCGTAGAATCAAAGCGGTACTCGAGAAATAGTACGGGCTATCACGATACCGATTGCGCGTGATTTTCAAGCGTTATTGCTTTCAATAAGGTTGCACGCCCGATCGGTACTGATATATTCCACATCCACCCGCATCGACGGGACGTGGGGGAATTTCTGTCGCAGCGATTCGATGTCCCAGCCAAACAGAGGGGCCAATCCATAGGCTTCACGTAGCGGTGAACAGGCAATGGCTTGCCTGATGAATTCCGGTTGTCGCTCGAACAATGCCTGATGAGGCTGTAAAGATGTGAGCAGGGGCAAAAGGTGATCGATTTCAACCCATAATCCCTGTAATTGCAAATCCTGTTCTTCTAGCGTCTGCCTATTCTCCGCATGCTCGTGTATCAGGTCGCTTTGTACGTAGAGATTCCTGAAACGCAGCACATCATCATAATATTCGCTGATCAAGGTAATCGGTTTTCTTGCGCCAACTACGATACCCAATTCCTCCCTGCATTCGCGTTCGATACATTCACGATAGGTTTCGTGATTATCTATGCCCCCGCCCGGAGTGAGGTATTGTTGGCGTTGTTGTAATACTGTGAAAAGTATCTTTTGACCATGTACTATGATTGCCCTGCAAGCGTTTCTGCCATCGGGAATGTTCCCGCCGGATCCTTTGCTGTGGATGGTCGCTGAGAGTACCGTATCGTGAATTTTCATGATTGATAGGTTGCATGCAATTTCGCTGTCGCCACTATATGACCTTTGATAGCATTAAGTAATTCTTGCTTTGAAAAACCCTGCTGCATTGCCACATCACTATCCAAAGCCCAAAGGGTGAGTACGTACGTATGCATCCTGTCGGGTGGGGCAGGACCTCCGTAACATGCATATTGCAGTGCGGTTTCCTTTCTGCGGGGATTGAACCAACTGTTCACTCCTTGGATGAAGGTTCGGTTCGTTCTTGAAGCATCGTCGGCAATCACGGTGTCGTGAAGATTCGCCGCCATCCAATGAGTCCAGGGAAAACCACACACCGGTATCGAATCAGGATCATCGAAAATGAATGCAAATGAAACGGTATCGTGCGGAGCTTCATGAATCTCAAAAGGAAATGATCGTACAGGCATCCCGTTTATGACATCGTCTCCGAATTTGCCGTAAATGATATCTAGGGCACCGTCCACGACAGCCGAACTGGTAATCTTCATAGCTATTGCTCCTTTCTGTTCAAAGGTACCGCAAGTTGACCACAGGCTCCATCTATCTTTCTTCCTCGGCTTATCCTGCGGGTGTGTGGGACTCCCAGTTTGTCCAGATATCCGGTAAAACTTTCAACTTCATAATTCGAGGGTGTTTTCCAAGGCATTTCGTCGACTTCATTCCATGGGATGAGATTCACGATGACATCCAGACCCCGGGTGAATGTAGCCAATTTACGGGCAGCTTCTTCATCCGTGTTTGTCTTGCGCAGCATTACATATTCAAGGGTGAAGCGTTTGCCGATCACATGCTGGTAATGTATCAACGACCCCTTGAGCTCGTTCAGATCATACGCTTTGTTAACCGGCATAAGAGTACTACGTAAATAATTGTCGGCGGTGACAAGCGAAACAGCAAGGCGCACGGGAATATGGGTTTCTGCAAGTTTGATGATCTGTGGTACCAAGCCGCAGGTGCTGACCGTAATCTTTCTATAACCTATGTTGAATCCTTCGGGATCATGAAGGCGTTCAATTGCTTTCATGACTTCGGTAAAGTTTGCCAAAGGCTCACCCATACCCATGAATACGATATGGGAGATATCGGGTTCAATCGTCCTCAGATGAACAAATTGTTCTATGATCTCATGAGCTTCAAGATTCCTAAGCAATCCCATGGTCCCGGTTCTGCAGAACGTACATCCCATCGCACATCCTACTTGGCTCGATAAGCAAGCGGTCTTGCGTTCTTCCCTGTCGGTGAGGATCACGCATTCAATTACGGCTTCGTCTCTCAACTCGATACCAAGCTTCACGGTACCACTCTGATCTCTCTGATTTGAGATAATCCTACTCGATCCCATCGAAGGCATTTCAGCTTCAAGCCGTTCGCGAAGAGCTACAGGTAAATCTGACATTTCGGAAAATGATTTTGCTCCGCGAACAAGCCATTTGTAGATTTGTTTCCCCTGATATGGTCGCTCCAAAGCCAATGCTCCTATGAGTTCATTTGGTTTGAGAGCATATAATGATTTCGGCATGTTACGCTGAACATGTTCCATCCTGATCACTCCTCCTATAACATCGCGATAATCGCAAGCACGACTCCGGTGATGCCTTCACCACCAAGAAATCCGCTTGCTATCAAATTTGTCTTTTCGTCAATCGCCGCACTATATTTCTTCCCGGCAATCTTACGTGCGCCCATAAGTGCAAAAGCACCCGCCCCCATGATAGCCGAGATACTTATCGGCAGATAGACTCCGAGACCTAATGTTGCGGCGGGCATCTTAATGATGTAAAGGATACATCCGATCACAGCTCCGATAAAGAACGCTCCCTTATGACCGATTCCCTTTACCATGCTGGTCACGGCAGCTGCCTGAGGAGCGGGAAGTTCAGCTGTGCCAAATGTTCCGTAAGCATTTTTCAGCACTAACAATACCACAACTGCGATAATCGCACCGAGCATGCCTCCGATTCCTTCTGCCATGAATTGGGCGCTTGGCTTGGTACCGACAAGATGGCCGGATTTTAGATCATTCATCATGTCGCCTGTCAGACCGCAAGCTATCGCGGTCACTGCCGCCACGGAAAACGCAGCGATCGTTGAAGGATTCCAAATGATCTGGATAGCTAATAGGACCAAAATACCGAGGATTTCCATCGGATTGATTCCAGTCTGCCCGGTAAGCGTCGCTGCAAGGTTCGTGGCGAGGTAAATACCCGCGACGGTAAGTATCGCCTGCAATAGGGTGATTTCAGTACCGATTGCCAATGCGACTATGGCCAATACAATTGCCGCAAGGAAATACCAACGTGTATTGCCAGCAAGAATTCGTTTTTGGAGATGCGAAGTATCTTTCTTGTTTATCGTGAAACGGATTTTGTCATAGATGACTTTCACCAAGATTCCGATCCCGGTTCCGACCATCAATCCGATTCCAAGATTCTGCCTGAACACATCAGCCGCGGCCATATCGCTGAACCATCCGGCATCAAGACCGAAAGGAATCAAAAATACATATCCTATCATTGCTCCGGCAAGCCATACGAGTGACAATGTAGGCCCGATTATCGCTCCTATCCCAGCAGCCATCGGAGATACCCAGACTGCGATTGCTTGGTAGGCGACACCCCCTCCATACAAGACCAATACAGCTGGAATGATTGTTGATCCATGTATTACGATACCGTCACGAAACACGGTAAATACCGCACTTGCCGCCATGCTTGCAAACAGCCAGATTGCAGCTTTTCCTCCGGATGTCCCGGCAATCAATGTCCTGTAGGCAGCTTGACCCATCGGATAGGGTAACTTCTCCTGCTCGATAAACCGAGGCCTTGCCAGTATGGTAAAGAGTGTTCCCAAGAATGCTCCTACCAAAGCCAGTGTCAGCAATTGCACTGTCGGTACTTGGGCTTCGGGATTGAGCATCCAGATACCCGGTATGGTAAAAGCCAAACCTCCCGCGACCATTGCTCCGGCACTCATCAGGGTGTGGGTAGTATTAATTTCCATCAGCGATGAGTGTTTCATCTTCCCCAATACCGCCATACTTACGATAGTCACGAATATTGTTGGCCATGGCAAAGCTCCCATTCGTAAGGCAACATAGACTGAACTTGATGTGATAACAATCAATCCGACGACTCCGGTAATCACGCCCCGTAGTGTCAGTTGGTTAGAAACTTTATTCTCTTGCATACGATCTCTCCTCCTTCCTTGGATGAAAGTTCTACGTTGAACGAATGATATCAGATACGTCGAAGTTGGTGTAGTAAGCTGAATTGAGTCTTTTTTTGTAACTCATTGGACGTTTCGATAATTTACTTATAGATTCTATTACATTGATGAGCTAGAATGAAAAAGTCTAGTATCACCCAAACGGGTTATATCCCAAAGGAGAAAAAAGTATGAAGAAAGTTTTATTGGTAATGGTGCTTGTAATGCTTGTTGTCCTACCATTGTCGGCTGCAAAATATGATAAGTCGAATGGAATTGGTGTGGGTTTTTCAGGTGGATATCCGGTATCCGGTGTCGCAGTGAAATATGGTATGGACGATTTCCGTCTTGTCGGAACTCTTGGCTATAACTATGGCTCAGCCTTCAGCATCGAAGCCGGTGCCCAGTATGACGTGACCGAATTCGAAATCGCAGAGCTTCCGTTCTATTTGAACGTCGGTGTAACCGGTGCATTGCATGTCCGTTTCAGTGGTGGTTTGGGATTCTCCGTAAACGTACCGGTCGGCGTATCGTACTTCTTCGAAGACTTCCCGGTCGAAGTATTCTTGAAGGTCGCTCCCGGTATCGGACTACTTCCTGTGCGTTTCGATATCGGAGCCTCACTCGGAGCTCTTTACTACTTGGATAAATAGTAATTATTGTTCTGTAATTTGACCAAGGCCATCGGTAGTCCGATGGCCTTGATGTTTTATGCCAAACTGGCAAATGCTTCTAGTTTTGCGACAAGCCGTTCGGGGACCCGGGCTCTGACAGCAATCCAATCGTCCAAATATTGGACATCGATCAATGTACCGTTATTCCTTATGAGGGCAACCAAGTCATGACGATTGTTCGGGAAATGATACAATCGTTCAGGATGTGTTTGATTGGCTTTTGCTTCGAGTGTCAAAGCAAGTTCATCAATTCCCATTTTTTGTTTCACCGAACCCAGGATCGTCTTCGGATACCGTTCAACAATCTTGGCTATGGCAAACTCGTTATGTACGGCATCCATCTTGTTGATGAACACCACCATTGGCTTTTCACCGCATCCCAATGATTCGAGTACCTCCATGGTGGTATCGAAGCATGATAGCATATCCGGATGCGATGCATCGCATACATGGACGATGAAATCATTGAACTGGGCCTCTTCTAGGGTCGATTTGAAGGCATCGACCAATTGGTGGGGAAGGTTACTGATAAAACCGACCGTGTCGGTAAGAAGCATCTCACTTTTATGGGGTAGTACGAGTTTCCTGGTGATCGGATCCAAGGTGGCAAATAGTTTATCCTCAACAAGAACATCACTTGCACAGAGTAGGTTGAGTAACGACGATTTGCCGGCATTGGTGTAACCTACCACCGCAGCTGTCGGAATTGTTGAGCTTAAACGATTTTTTCGTTGCACGGTCCGCTGAGCTTCAACTTTCTTTAATTCGTCTTTCAGTGCGACGATCCGGTTGGTCACTATTCTTCGGTCAATCTCAAGCTGGGTTTCTCCTTCCCCCCGCGTGCCTTTGGCTCCGCCTTGCTGGCGTGATAGGTGAGTCCATTTTCTAGTCAGGCGGGGAAGCGAATATTCCATCCGTGCAAGCGCGACTTGCAAGGTCGCTTCTCGAGTTGCGGCCCTGTCTGAAAATATCTGCAAGATTACTTCCTGCCTGTCTATTACGGCCACCGAAGTCATTTCTTCGAGATTTCGTTGGGCTCTCGGAGAAATGTCATGGTCGAATACGATGCATTCGATGTTCGATTCTTCAACGATTTCAGCCAATTCGGCAACTTTCCCAGAACCAATCAAAGTTGCCGGATGGATCGATCTCAAGGGGATGATCAATGAAGCTACTGTTTGAGCTTTCATTGTTGTTATCAGACTCTGCAATTCTTCCAAACGGGCTTCAGATTGTTTGAGATCTTCTTGCTGTCCCCGGATGACAATAGCCAAAATTCTTGTTGGCGTGTCGTGTGCTTCATGCAATGTAGTATCTATGATAAAATTTGGCTCCTTAGTGCAATACGTGCAACTAGCGCAAACTATAGGGGCAGTTATCTTTGTTGTCAATATATGGTATACTCTGGCGCTAATCGAAACCAGTCAGCAAGAGGTAATACATGGGATTGAATTGTGGTATCGTCGGATTGCCCAACGTGGGTAAATCAACCATCTTTTCCGCTCTTTCGTCAGCTCCGGCCGAGGCGGCAAACTATCCGTTTTGTACGATTGAACCGAATGTGGGTATGGTTACCGTACCGGATGCCCGTCTAGAACGAATCGTACAGTTGATTCCGACGAGGAAAGTCATCCCTGCAATCGTTGAATTCGTTGATATCGCCGGCTTGGTGGCCGGTGCTTCGAAGGGAGAAGGTCTGGGAAACCGTTTTCTTGCTTCGATTCGTGAAGTCGGTGCGCTCATCCACGTCGTGAGATGCTTTGAAGATGACGATATCGTACACGTAAGCAATAAGATCGATCCGGCAAGCGATATAGAGACCATTCATATAGAGTTGGCTCTTGCAGATTACGAAACCGTTGATAAGCGTTATCAAAAACTGAGCAAGACTTCAAGAGCGGATAAGGAAGCTGCAAAACTAGCTGCGGTGGTATTGCCGATTCTGGATCGTTTGAAAGATGCCTTGGGTCAGGGCAAGCTTGCAAGAAGTCTTAAGCTCACATCCGAAGAGGAAAAATTAATTGCCGATTTGCATTTGATCACCATCAAGCCGATGATTTTCGTGTGCAATGTTGACGAGCAAAGCATCGAACAGGATAATGACTATGTGAAGACAGTCAAGCAGATTGCTGAAAAAGAAGATGCTCAGACTGTAGTGATATGCGGGAAAATCGAAGCAGAAATCGCTGCTTTGGATACGCTTGAAGAACGACAGGAATTCTTGGAAGCAGTAGGACTTGCAGAGTCGGGCTTACATCGACTTATCCGTTCTGGATACAGTGCTTTGGGATTGCGAACGTTCTTCACTGCCGGTGAAGATGAAGATAGGGCTTGGACGTTCCACGCCGGGGATAAAGCCCCTCAAGCCGCCGGTGTGATCCATTCGGATTTCGAACGAGGATTCATCAAGGCCGAGGTCTATCACTGCGAGGACCTGTTCAGATACGGTAGCGAACAGAAAGTCAGAGAAGCCGGGAAGTTCAGGATTGAAGGGAAAGAGTATGAAGTACAGGACGGAGATATCCTGCATTTCAGATTCAATGTTTGACTTCTCACCAACTTGCTGTGAATTGAATCGGTTTCGCTAATAGCAGGAAATCAATCAGAGGGATATCAAATCTCACCGTGGTAGGTGAGATTTTTTCACCTCCGCTCACACGCGTCAAAGGTTTCGGTGAGATGAACAGCAACGAGATGAGACTTGCATCTATCGAAGCCGGACCGTCTTCACCGAGGATATAACTGATCATATCCAAATAATCGGTTTCACTCATGCCTTCGTTGTACAACGGGCCGAATGTTTCAAAATTCGGATCGGCAAGAAATGGGATGATTTTTGTTAATTGCGGATAGGTGTTTATATCAAGATATATGGTAAGCGTAGTGGTGTTACCCGATACGGTAACATTCAGCAGGTTCTGTTTTTGTTGATTGTTCATATCCAGCATGAATTGGTTCAAGCTGGAAAAATCAAATCCGATCGCATAGGAATTCGGACCGATCTTCTCAGAAAAGATATTTGAAACACTCCTTTTTGAGGTAAGATTCCTTACAAAATCTGCAACGTTGCGATCCATCATAGGCTCATCTGTCGGTTGGTCCTGCAACGGTTGGAAATCTTCCAAAACTCCGACAAAGAAATCATCCACGAGCAAGTCAGTCGCAGCAATACCCGTTCTATTAGCATTCATTGCAATTGTTTGTTGGAGCACGCACCCGCTTGCGGTAACAACGATTAGCACGATGGCTAGGAAAAAAAATGGTTTGCTCAGTCGGTTCATGAAGTATCCCTTATACAGCCAATGTAATTGATTCAACAAAGGATGGCAATAATAAAGGGCTCTCTTTGCATTTATTGCATCTTCTCCATCATGATGGTCGGGCCAGCTTGATACAAATAGAACGCTTGTTTCTCAGAGAACCTTTCAAATGTGCCGATGAATTCTTCCAAAGAGATCGAATCCAGGGCAGCGAGATCGTTCGGATCATAATACAATTCTATTACCGGTGATTCGTTCGTTTCCTGAAAAAATGAAATACCTTGATGCAATTCGATAAAACCGAGTATTGCCGGCAAGAGATCTTCTCGATGGTGCTTTTGGTACATATCGGTAAAGAACCTATCTTGCACTTCATAAGGATCATCTTCCCAATCGACTCCGGCATCGTTTGCCCATTCGATGAAGTGTTCGAAAACAGCCGAAGGATGTAATGCTAACCCTCCACAGGCAACGCCAAACCACATCGATGCGCTTCCCTTCGTGTAAAGAAGGTCGCAGGCATCTTTGATGAACAGCGCTTGTTTTATATCTTGTTCACTCATCGTCGGAGTTTCAATTACCGTATACGGGCTCTCTTCAAGGTGTCGGATGTTCAATTCTTTGCTCGATGCGGCCAAAGGTGCGGAAGGAAGCATTGCCAGAAGAAAGATGTCGATATTACTAGGCTTCATGGCTATCGCGTAATCAAGGCTTGCCTTAAATTGCTCGAGGGTATCCGTAGGCAAACCTATGATCAAATCAAGGCCGAACACGATCTGATGTTGAATAAGGAGGGTCATATTGTTTCTAAATTTCTTCTCATTGAATGTTCTGCCCACAAACTTGTCCACTTCGGGATGAATACTCTGCAACCCGATTTGAAGTGAACAATACAAGGATGAGAATAAATCGACCGTGTCAGAATCCAACAGCTCTCCCCTGACTTCAAACGTGAAATGCATGTCCTCAGGTGCTGTGTCTACCAAAAATTGAAGTATTTGTACGGTGCGTTTCTTATCAAGGTTGAAGGTAGGATCGAGAACGAATACTTGCTTTATATCATGGCTGATCAACACCTTTAACTCTTGCTTGATTCTTTCAAAAGGGATATGCCTGACACTTTTTTCACCCCGTCCTTCGAAGCAAAACGAACAATTGAACGGACATCCTCGGGTTAGTTCCCATAACACACCTTGGTAATCATCCAACGAATCTTCATTATCTAGAATCGGTGATGTCGTGTTGGCCAGATCGACAGGTGCGACCACCGTATGGCGAGAAGCTGATCCACTGGCGATACCAGGACCTGTTATTTCTTTATTATGCAGCAGTTGCTTGATTGCCATGGCAGTGGCGACTTCACCTTCACCATATATTACGAAATCAACGGTACTCGCGTCCAAAAGAAAATTGTCCGAGGAGACTTCAGGTCCTCCGGCAAATAACACGGTTTTTGGTGCCTTGGTGCGTAAAGCCGTGCAAAAATCTTCCATCCATTGACGATTGTACAGATAGACGGATAATCCGACGACATCATAGCCCCGTTCGGCAACATCAAGCGCAAACTTGACAGGATCATCATGATCTTGTGTATAACGGTGATGAGAAACCTCTATGAACGGTGCGATCTCTGAGTCAGTGCGCAATGCTGTCTGGATGCACAATGCCCCGAGAGGATATGATAGGGGACCTTCTTCAATCGAACAAGATATGAGATGGATGGTTTTTTTCAATTGTTATTGTACTTCCACGCTACCGAATGCTATAAGGCAACGGACTGTCACCACGGGAGCTCCGGGCAGAATGGGTTCTTTCCTTTTTATATCGATTCCTCCGAAGATCGGAACTCCTCTTGAAACGACCTGAACATCCTTCGGGAACCGCAATGCTATCGAAGCGAACAATGCGGTTGCGTCAATTACGACATCATGATCGAATACCGCATCAGTAAAATCGATATTCAAATCTCCGAAGAGTGAAAAACATCGCGAACCGTCCAGATTGCCACTCGAATTTCTCACCGTCTGGCTACCAAATACGACAGTATAATCGGAATTGTTCGAAGTCCTCGGTCTGCTTCTTGAAAATTGATCGTCGTCCTGTTCACGGTCACATGTAGTCGACCGACGTTCTTCATCGCGATCAAACGCCCGTGACCTGTGTTCCTCGTAATCGTCACTCACGGGTTCCCTCCGATTGCCTAACAAGAAGATCAATCCGACAGCTAGTATTATCGCACCGATGATATATTTGCTTCCCATCCAGTCGGGTATCCAATTACGTTCTCTTGCCAATAACCACATGCCACCGAACAGCATGATGAGATTGATTGCTTTCGGCCCGTTCTTGATGATTGAAAAGATTGCCAACAGGATTATCACCAGTGTCCACCAACCGTCAAAGAAAATAGTAAATTCGATTCCGGCCGCCGAAAGAATAAAGTTCATTCCCACGACAACGATAATGATGCCGAGTATGATTTTAACCATGCTTTGTTTCATACCAGGATTGTGTTCTCATTTTATGGTTGATGTCAATCCGTAGATACGTTATAGAATAGATATCTATGAAAAGGAAAATATGGATTGTCATTGTCACATTATTATGCATGGTTCAGGGAATTTTTGCTGTTGTATCGGATGATTGGGAAGGCCTATACAAATGGGTAAATCCTACTGATAAGAATAATAATGGCAAAATTGTTGAATATAGCGCTCAGGTGGTGAAAACCGATACTTCAGCCGCCTGGCCGTATGAAATATATTATGTCACTGACAATCAGCGGTTACGGTTATTCCCTCTTCTCGACGAAGGTGCGGATTTCGGTGATTGGATCGATTTTGACAGTCCTGCACAGTATGCCGCAGCATATCGGCAGAATGCCTCGGTCTTCAATACGACAAAAGTCACTCCGTCAAAGTGGCGGCTGCAGAGTCAGGACTATGTAGAAGGAGTTTTTGTATCGGTGATCACTACAAAAGCGATGGGTCTTCAATTTACGATGACATCCACAACGAGTTTTGCTAAAGACTCCAAAGGAAGAAAAGGCTTACTCTTTCATATGAAAGGAACCGGAGTGGCTTCTTGGGGCTTGTTTAAAAATCCAAAGCCTGAGGATCTTGAAGATAACGATTCTTTTTTCCTTGTAAAACAATAAAATACAACAATCTTCATCGGTAAGGTTTTATCCACATCTGACCGACAGGTTGATTTTGCTCGGCACTTTCGTTAACGTTGACAAAAGCCAGTCGCTCTCATATAACTGTAATTCTGGTGAAAAGTTCATGGCTAAAGGATGATTTAATGGCAACTTCAAGTGACAATAATAAAAAAATGCTCATCATAGTCGAGTCTCCGACCAAGGCGAAGACGATAAAAAAATTCTTGCCTTCTCATTGTGTCGTGGTTGCCTCGTTCGGGCATGTACGTGACTTGCCTGCAAAAGAAATTGCAATCGATGTTGATCATGATTACAAAGCAAAATACGTCATTCCATCTGATAAGAAGAAAGTAATCGAAACAATTAAGAGTGAATTGGTTACCAGCGATTCATTGATGCTCGCGACTGATGAAGACAGAGAGGGGGAAAGCATCTCATGGCATCTTCTTGAAGTCCTCAAGCCAAAAATCCCTTATAGGCGGATGGTCTTCCACGAAATTACCAAGAAAGCAATCCTTCATGCATTGGATTCGGGACGAGAACTCGACATGTCGCTCGTGAACGCACAGGAAGCCCGTCGGATTCTTGATAGATTGTATGGGTATACACTGTCGCCTTTGCTCTGGAAGAAGCTTTCGCAACAATCTCTTTCCGCAGGCAGGGTGCAATCTCCAGGTTTGCGTCTGATCGTAGAACGGGAGCGGCAACGCTTGTCGTTTGTAAAATCAGAATATTGGGATATCGCTGCCAAACTATCTAACAAAACCAATGGCAACAATACCTTTATCGCCAAGCTGGAATCGGTAGGAAACAAAAAGGTTGCTTCAGGTAAGGATTTCGACTCGACAACCGGAACACTGTTGCCGAAAAGAAACGTATTGTTGTTCGATAAGCAAGAAGCCACACAGCTTGCTGAGCGGCTTAAAACAGCTCGATGGACCATTGCTGATGTTCAGGAAAAAGAAAAGAAACAGCGGCCGGCACCTCCGTTCATCACCTCGACGCTGCAACAAGAAGCAAATAGGAAATTACGCCTTGGCGCCAAAGACACGATGAAGATAGCCCAAAGATTGTACGAAAGCGGTCTTATCACTTATATGCGAACAGATTCGCCGACACTCAGTCAAGAAGGGATTCGTGCCGCGAGGGATGCTGCCGGGTCGCTGTACGGTATGGAGTATCTGTCACCGACTTCGCGCCAATATGCCTCATCCTCGGCTTCGGCACAAGAAGCCCACGAGGCGATCAGACCTGCAGGGGATTCCTTTGTCCATCCGGGGGAAACCAACCTGAAAGGTAAAGAACTTGCCCTTTATGAGATGATTTGGAAACGAACATTGGCCAGCCAGATGGCAGATGCGATAAAAGCTATCACCACTGTCCACGTCAAGGCCGATGATGCGATGTTTGTAGCTACGGGGAACCGGATCGTGTATCCTGGGTTCATCAAGGTATATGTAGAAAGTCACGATGACGCGGATGAAGCGGCTGAAGATGAAGAAAGCTTTTTGCCTGCGCTCAAAGCACAAGACGAATTAGCTCTTTACTCGCTTGAAAGTGTTCAACACGAGACGAAACAACCGGCACGGTATACCGAAGCGACATTAGTGCAAGAATTGGAGAAACTTGGTATCGGAAGACCTTCGACCTACGCTGCGATCATTGATAAATTGCTTGATAAAGCCTATGTGATTAAAGAGGGGAACTCGTTGATTCCTACGTTCACCGCGTTCGGTGTCGTACAGTTGCTCGAACATTATTTTTCTGATTATGTGGACTATGACTTTACATCAAACATGGAGCAAGAGCTTGATGAGATAGCCGTGGGGAAGCTTGACCGGGTGAAATTCCTCAAGGCATTCTATGAGGGTGAGACAGGTCTTCGGCAGAAGCTGGACCTGATGATGAAGAAAATCAAAGGTCCTGAGGCTAAAAGACTCGAGCTGCCTCATTTGACAACAACTACGGTCCTTTTGGGAAAATTTGGTCCCTATATCTCAGTATCTTCACCCGAAGATCCTGAAAAAGACATCAACATCACGGTTCCCGAACATCTGTATCCCGGAATAATGGATGAAGATAAGATTCAAGAGTTGATCAGGCACAAGCAATCACCGAATAATGGTCCTCAGTTATTAGGAACAGATCCGGCTACCGGATTGGATGTCTTTCTTTGCAAAGGCAAATTCGGACCATATTATTGTCTCGGTGAAAAAAGTGCGGACAATCCGGTTCCCAAAAAAGCAAGTGTTCCCAAAGGATACTCGCAAGACGATCTTTCGTTTGACAAAGTACTTTGGTTATTGCATCTGCCAAGAACATTGGGCAAACATCCTAAGACGGGGGAACCGGTGAATGCGGGTATCGGAAAGTTTGGGCCGTATGTTGCCTGTGATGGAGAATTTCGTTCGTTACCAAATCTGGAAATGTTGCATTCAATAACGTTCGAAGAAGCTTTAAAGGTCCTTGCAGAGCCAAAAGCCGGAAAAAAAGGCTTGGGCAAGGCAAAAACAGAACAAGGAGCCGTGATAGAATTCGGAGAACATGAAGGGCAACCTTTAGGGATCCATTTCGGCAGGTACGGTTATTATGGCAAATGGGGGAAAAAGAATTTTACTTTTCCTCCTGCATACAAAAAAGATAAGGAGAAAGTGCTCCAACTGACCAAGGATCAGGTGATTGAATTTCTTAATACTTCCAAAAATAAGTGATCGGAAGTGTATGGGCGTCATGTATCCTCTCTAGTAAATAACTTCTTTTTGTTCCAAATCGGGATATGCTTTCCGATCAGAGGATAGAGTGCCGTAGCCCACAATCCCGTCAGTGCATACCTAATGAAACTGAACACGAGATGTTCGGGCAATAAGGCTTTCGCCCCTTGAATGAGAAGGACGATGGCAATTCCGAAGACAAATCGCACGATTTTGGTTTTCCAATCTCCTGAAGTGCCGTAAGAAATGTAATTGCGATCAATAGCGAATCCGATATATCCGCCTGCGGCCAATGCGAGCAATTTCATCATATCAGTGAAGGCGACCGGATCTATGGTCCCCGCATCGATGAGGACGGCCATCGCTAATGAAACAACCGCGCTTGAGCCGCCGATTATCCACGAGAAACGTGAGACGAGTTTGTTATTATCGTACAATTTCAATAGCCATGCCGTGAGAACGAATGTCGACACGATCCCAAGAATCAAGCCCGCAGCCACATCCAACGGCCAGTGGACCAAAAGGTACATTCTTGAAATTCCCACCAAGAGGATGATGACGGCACAAAGTATGGAAAGCCAGCGTTTTTTAACAATATATGCCAGTGAACTGTAAAAAGCGGAAGCTCCGGTAGTGTGCCCGCTGGGAAACGAATATCCGGTGGCGGTCTCAAGCCGTTTGCCTGATAATCCTTCGATAATCTTGAAAGGACGTTCTTGGCGAACGATTGCTTTTAATGCATTCATTGTGAACAATGCAACGAATAGGGTGGAAAAAAGTGCAAATCCGCTGCGCTTGTTTCCACACCAAAGGATATATGCAGTAATCAGGATGAACACCGTTTGCTCACCAAAAAAAGTTATTCCTTCCCCTAGGGCATCCAAGAATGGCGTGGAGAGCGAATGAAAGAAATTCATGATGGCTTCCTGCATGATCTGCCTCCTGTTCTGTCGGAAGTATAGCGTACCAAAGAATCGAATTCTACAATAGATTCTGCTAAAAAAATGGAATGGACAAAAAAAACAGGGTGATTTTTAATCCAGTATTGACAAAAATCTCAGTACATAGTAGATTCTCAACGCTAACGAGGGCGTAGCGAAGCTGGTTATCGCGACGGCCTGTCACGCCGTAGATCGCGGGTTCGAGTCCCGTCGCTCTCGCTCATTAAAGACCGTCCTGTTTTCAGGACGGTCTTTTCTTTTCATATATGAATAGTCGTGATCCATAGGAGCTGTGATGAGAATATTAGTTGGATTAAGCGGAGGGATAGATTCTTCGGTTGCCGCATTGCTACTCAAGCAAGCAGGACATGAAGTAATCGGTGTGACCATGTCCATATGGCGTCAACAGAATCAATTCAAAGGTGAGTTGAAGCGCAATGCATGTTTTGGCCCCAATGAGGAAGAAGATATAGCTGAAGCAAAAAGAGTTGGTGCCCTGCTGCAGATTGAACATCATGTATTGGATTGTGCTGCCCAGTACGAAAAGATCGTGCTTGAAGATTTTAAATCAGAATATGTCTCCGGACGCACTCCCAATCCATGCGTTTGGTGTAATAGTTTGATCAAGTTCGGCTCATTGCCAAAGATTGCCCGGGAGTCGGGTATTGATTTTGATATGTTCGCAACCGGACATTATGCTCGGGTTGAATCTGACGGGCAGCGTTGGTATCTCAAGCGGGCTTTCGATAAACGTAAGGATCAGACCTACTTCTTGTATCGTTTGACCCAATCCCAGCTGAGACAGGTGATTTTTCCTCTTGGAACACTTCATAAGGAAGAAGCGAGAGCAATTTGTAAAGAGTATGGATTCTTTGGCGATGACAAAGACGAAAGCCAAGACTTTTATAGTGGAGATTACAGCGATTTGGTACAAACTCAGGCAATAATCGGAGACATTGTCGATACCAGCGGGAAAGTTCTGGGTCATCATGATGGGATCTGGAATTTTACCATCGGACAACGCAGGGGATTGAAAGTTTCCGCCCCGAGACCGCTTTATGTGGTCGCACTCGATGCTAAGAAAAACAGGGTGGTAGTTGGTTTTGAAGAGGAAACCTATGGGGAAGAACTGATTGCGAAAAAGACAAACTGGATTGCTTTTGATCAATTGGATGGTCCGAGAGAAGTCCAAGCAAAAATCCGTTCTACCGGACAACCACAACAAGTAACCGTCACACCTATTTCCGATTCTTCGGTTTCAGTTAGGTTTTATGAATCGGTAAAAGCTGTAACACCCGGACAATCGGTCGTGTTTTATGACGGTGATGTGGTACTCGGCGGTGGGGTGATAGATTAAGTCACTTGTTGTTGCGAACCTTTATAAATAGTGCTTTAATTATCATTGTGATTTACTAATTGTTTCTATTGGAGGGTATCGTGCGCCTTATTATTCAAGAAGACTATCAGACTTTGTCTCGATGGATTGCCTGCCATATCGCAAGTACCATCAAAGCATTCAAACCAACATCAGCTCGTCCGTTCGTGTTGGGGTTGCCGACCGGTTCTTCACCGCTTGGTACATATCGCGAGTTAATTTCCCTTTATAAAGAAGGTTATGTCTCGTTTGAACATGTGGTTACATTCAACATGGATGAATATGTTGGCTTGCCAGAAGAGCATCCTGAATCATACCACTCGTTCATGTGGAATAATTTTTTCTCGCATGTAGACATAAAAAAAGAAAATGTTCATATCTTGAACGGTAATGCAAAAAACTTGGTTGAAGAATGTGCCTCATACGAGCAGAAGATTACTGAAGCCGGAGGAATCCAACTGTTCCTCGGTGGTATCGGTGTTGATGGGCACATAGCATTCAACGAACCGTTTTCTTCATTAACCTCAAGAACCCGTGTCAAGACACTCACTTATGATACCAAAGTGGTCAATTCGAGATTCTTTGACAATGATGTCGCAAAAGTCCCCTCAACAGCGATGACCGTCGGTGTCGCTACGGTGATGGATGCAAAACAAGTCGTTATTGTCGTCAACGGTCATGCAAAGGCAAGAGCGTTGCAAGCGGCAGTCGAAGGTCCTGTTTCCCACATGTGGACGATCAGTGCCCTACAGATGCACCCGAAAGCAATAATCGTGTGTGATGAACCTGCTACCGACGAATTGAAAGTATCCACGTGGAAGTATTTCAAGGATATCGAATCTGAGCATTTGGATCCTGAAAAGCTCTTACGTCACATTCATTGAAGAAGCTGCTTTCAAAGCTAAAGCCGGATCGTCGGTCATAATTGCATCGACGCCCATGGCAAATAGGTTCCTCATTGTTGCTTCATCGTTGATCGTCCATACCTGGATAATCCCGTTGCGTTTATGGATCTCTTCTATGAAACGGGGTGTCACGACTGTAATTCCCCATTGGGCGATAGGGACTTGAAATACCGTGGTGCGTTTTTTTGACAATACGCTTGGAAGAATCTTTAAAGCATATCTTATAAGATACCCCATTACTTCACTTGTCGTGATACTCGTAAGGATTTCGGGACACAATGTCCTCATCCGTTTAAGATGTTCGATATGGAATGATGCGCATAGTACCCTGTGCTGTGCGTGCGACGCTGTCACAACCTGGATAAATGCATCGACGATTGCCGGGTTTTTGCTTTTCAAATCAACGTTGAACCGTTGGTGCGGGCAGGTTTCCAATGCTTCCGATAACAAAGCGATACGAATGCCTTTGTTCCTGAAAGGATATGTTTTGCCACCGTCCTTGGAAAAAGTATATCCGGCATCGAGGCTCTTCAATTCAGCGAGAGTATGGTCATCGACCAATCCGAAACCATCGGTATTTCGTTCAAGCGTCTGATCATGCCATATTACCAATTCTCCATCTTTGGTAAGATGCACATCAGTTTCTATCACATCAACACCCATGGCGACGGCACTGAGAAATGCTTCCAAGGTATTTTCAGGATAATGTTTGCTATCGCCTCGGTGGGCGACGATTCTTGGCATAGGAGAGAGAAACGGTTCCATGATACCTGAACTGTACATGCGGGTACCTGGCACGTCAAGAACCTTTATGGACTTTAAGCCGGGCCATTTTTATAAACATTTTTTCCAGCCGTTGGGCTTCCCGTTCGCTCAATGCTGCCCTGGCAAGGATATCACGATAGAATCTTTCTACTTCCTCGCGTTCATTTTGTTTATAGAATCCGATTAATTCATAGGATGAACCGATCGTATCCGTAAGGTGTTCCAATCGTTCATTGGTGATAGGTTCGAACCCAGTCATCTCTCCCAATTCACGAAATAGCGTATACGTGATGATCTGGACAGCTTGGGCCAGATTAAGGCTAGGAAAAGCATCCGATGTGGGAATGCGGATGCTCACATGGCATCGGGCTAGTTCCGCATCGGTCAGGCCATCGGCTTCCCTTCCGAATACAATCGAAACAATCCCGGGTCCCACAGTTTCAAGATGCTTTGCAAATTGTTCCGGTGACAATGAAAAATATTTACGATTCTTTCCCCTTCGTCGCGAAGTTCCTACCGCCAGTACACTTTCTGTGAGCGCCTGTTCAAGACTGTCATAGCGACTATGATGCTCATATACGTCAAATGCATGGATTGCAAGCATTTTGACCCGAGATTCGTCATAATCACGATCTCCCACTATTGCCAAGTGTTCGATTCCCATCGTCTTCATCGCCCTGCATACCGAACCGATGTTGGCTCCGTCTTGGGGTTCGACCAGCACGATCTGTATCCTATTAAGATTTTGTTGCTGTCCCATCGAAGAATTCATATCAGATATTGCATGATTATCCAAGGTGCCCTATAGTGTTTATATGTCGGAATTGACCCAAAAATCACGTGATGCAGGCAAAACTGCTCTAATAATTATTGCTGTAATTCTCGTTTCAGCTGCGATGAAAATCGCAGGGTCCGTGACATTGCCGTTGGCAATTTCCCTCTTTTGTTTTTTATTGTTCAACCCATTGCTCAACAAAATGGAAAAGGTGAAAATTCCCAGATGGATGGGAATAGTCATCGTCATGTTGCTGCTCTTGGTTATATTGCTTTTAGCCGGTTGGTTCTTTTTCTTTTCAGTAGATTTGCTAGTTAAACGGTTACCGATGTATATCCGAAGGTTTTCCATTATCGATCTATGGTTGGCCGATTTGTTAAATCTGGAATCAGGTACCAGTTTCCTTTCCTATATGAATTTTGATTGGCCTGGATTAATAGTGAGTAGCCTTTCGCAGGTTTCGAGCAAAGCGATAAATATTATTTCAAAAGCATTCTTAGTCTATATCTTTGTGCTGTTTTTGGTCTTGGAGCGGCAATCATTGATACCGAAATTGAAAGTTGCGATGCCTAGCCGGAAAGGAATGCGTTTGGCGGTGCTTTTCGAACGGGTAAATCGTCAGATCTCGAAATATCTGCTGCTTAAGGCATTGATTAGCGTCGGTACGGGAGTGTTGTTTTACCTTGCGGGTTTAGCCACCGGTCTTGATTTCGCGTTGATGTGGGGAGTGCTGGCTTTCGTCTTCAATTTTATTCCCAGCATAGGATCGATCGTAATCACGGCACTTACCATTATTATGGCAATTTTACAATTCTTCCCCAACTGGCCAAACATTCTTTATGTCGCCGTATTGATGACATCGATACAGATGGTGTTGGGCAACATATTGGATCCCAGGATACAGGGCGTGCAATTGAATTTGAGTCCATTCATCATACTTGTATCATTGTCATTCTGGGGTTTCATCTGGGGCATCGCGGGCATGTTTCTTGCTGTTCCGCTCACATCGATCATCCAAATATTATGTGCTAATGTGAAAGGACTGCAAAATGTTGCAGTGATGTTGGGTAGTGGCAAAGCCTATCGAATACAATACAAAGAAGAACGCCGGAAACAGCAACAACGTGTCGCAGAACGTCGGAAGATGCGTGAAGAGCGCAGGATAAAAAGAAATAATTCTCATAACGGGAAGAACGATACACCCCAGGAACCATGACAACAGCAGCCGACAAATGGAATCTCGAACCATACGCTTTCAACTCGATGACCCCAATTGAGCAAGATTGTGCATTAGGAGCCTTTTCTGATTTCATTTGGTTGTTCTATGGTGCACAGAAGAGAAATTTCCCTTGGAGAGATACGAAGGATCCATACAACATACTCCTATCAGAGATGATGTTACAACAAACTCAGACTAGCAGGGTATTACCTAAATACCTGCTCTTCATTGAGACCTGGCCAAACTTCCAGGCTCTTTCCAATGCCCCTCTGACCGACATCCTCAAGTATTGGCAAGGTCTTGGTTATAACAGACGGGCTTTGGCATTAAGTGAAATAGCGAAAAAAAGTGAAGCGTTTGGTTGGACGCTGCCACCTGACCAGCAGAAACTGCAAACTCTTCCGATGGTAGGACCGGCTACGAGTGCTGCCATACTGGCATTCGCCTACAACCGACAATCAATCTATCTCGAAACAAATATTCGCAGGGTATTGATCCACCAATTTTTCAATGAAGAAGAGCAGGTTTCGGATCGGCAACTGAAGGACTTGTTATTCAGGATGGTGCAACTTCAATCAGATTATCGAAACTGGTACTATGCCTTGATGGATTACGGTGCGTATCTTGCAAGATTATTGCCAAATCCCAACCGGAGGAGCTTACATTACAAAAAGCAGGGTGAGTTTAAGAATTCAAACAGACAAATCCGGGGATTATTACTGACTGTTTTTACCGAACAAGGACCTGTGACCAAACAACAGCTCTATCATCAACTTCCATTTGAGGATGAGCGAATCGATTCTTGCATCGAAGCTCTCCTAAAAGAAAAATTCATTGCAAGACGTTCAAAAATGTCAGTGGCTGAAAAAGATATCCGGTACGGAATTGTTGCCGATGAATAACTTCAATGATACCTTTCCAAGGGAGTATGGTTTTCTAATTGACGTGCTATACTATTCATGATCGTTATGCTGAGCTTGAGACATACCGATCGACGGTATGAGGAGGAATTATATGAAGAGGAATGCATTGGTAGTGTTGTTTGCGGCAGTGCTGATAGTGCTGTTTACCCTATCGTCTTGTGCCACGACACAAAAAGAACTACTTGTCACGACCACCATAGCACCATCCGCTGAAGAACAGGCAACTCCTCCCGTTGAGCAGGAAGAACTTGAAAAACCCGTGGTTCCCGAAACACCGGCTGTTGTTGAAACGGAACGCGTTGAAGTGGCTGTAATCAAAGAAGTAGTAACGCCTGTGGAAGCTGCGAAAAAACCAGAGATATTACCGGATACGCATGTTCGCTTTGTGGCAAGCGGTAACATTCGCGGACAACTTTTCCCGTATGATGTGTTGACCGGACATACTGATTCCCATTCCCAATTGTATTTCGGAGCAGCTATCGAACAGATGCGAACCTCAGGCCCTCCGATGGTACTGCTCGACTTGGGCAATGTACTACAAGGCTCGGCCGAAGTGTATTATTCAAATTACTTTTCAGATGATTCGCACATCATTGCCACTGTGATGAATGAGATAGGCTATGATGCGATGACTTTTGGCAACGAAGATCTGGAAACAGGATCGCAGGTGTTCATGAATGTCGCCAAGCAATTGCTGGTTCCGGTTCTTGCTGCCAATTTTGTCGATGCGGAAACAGCAGAACCGTTAGGGATGCCGTATGCGATCATTGAAAAGGGTGGGGTCAAGATTGCTGTGCTAGGTTTGGTTGATCCTCACACATTCTCTTGGTTGCCTGAAAATTACTATGAGGGAGCTCGGTTTGAAGATCCTTCTATCTCTGCAAAGAAATGGATTGCAATGTTGCGCGATACGGAACAACCGGCAATCATTGTCGGTTTGCTAAACGGGGGAACAACAGAACTTGAAACACATCCTGCGATATCGCTTGTCAATGCTGTCGAGGGTTTTGACCTGATCTTCACTACCGATGCCGCAATCGGCGAAGCCCAAGATCCGCTTGGCACTGTGGTTCCGATAATTGGAGTTGACGATAGCCCGGCACGGCTGACGGTAGCCGATGTCCATTTCTCACAAGACACTGCCTCTGGTGCGTATCTAGCGGTAGAAATTGTAGGATCGGCAATTCCGGTCGAAACAATTGAACTTGACTCGCGAATTCTTGACCGGGTGGAGCAATTTCAAACTGATGTTGCTGAATGGCTCGATGGCGTGGCAGGAACATTGGGTTCAAGCATATCATCCCGAGATGCTATGTTCGGTGATTCGAAATATATGGATCTTATCCATACGTTGCAACTCAACGCCTCGCAAGCCCAAGCCTCACTATCCGGAGTACCGGCATTTGATGCACAGTATGAGCAAGGTCCGATAACCGTTCGCCAGTTATTTGAGGCATATCCGCGTGAAGAACACCTTTTTGTGTTGGATCTGACCGGAGATCAGCTAAAAGCAATCCTTGAACAATCGTACGGGAATTGGCTCAACACGATGGTTACCCTGAATGACGATCTGATTCTTTTTGCACACGATGCATCGGGAAAGCAGATAGTTGATCCGCTCACCAACACATATAAGACAACCGTGCCATTCAATGAGTATATCAGTCTTTCTGGTCTCAGCTATGTCGTTGAAATCACGCGTCCGGTAGGTTCTAAGGTGACAATAAAGACAACTTCGGCCGGAGTCAGGTTCGATGGCCGGAAACAATATACGGTCGTGATTCCTTCAAGCTTGATAAGAAACGAAAACGGGTTTCTTGCTTCGGCAGGTTTGACCACGGACGATACAAAGAAAGCAATTATCGGTTTTGTCGACAAAGATGTCAGGCGTCTGCTCATCGAACAACTATCTGAAAAAGGAACGATAGTTCCCGCTGTCGACAAAAACTGGTTGGTAATCCCCAGTCTCTGGGCGGATCGGGGAGCTAAAACGAGTAATCCGAAATTGTTCAATGTACAGAACTGATTCGGCGATCGAGGCGGACATGAGAGCTCTGCCCTGATTTGACTGTTGTCATGGTAGCGTATTCTTTTTCTCCGGTCAGTCCTCGAATGCCAAGCTGGCAGCGGGTGCCTGGACTATTTGGGATAATAAGGTTGAAACGCGACTTTCTCTCGGACAGCTTGAACATATCGCTGTCGATATTGTGTGTATGCAAGGACAACTGCATCCTCAACTCTGGAAACCGGTGTTGCTCCTTGCCTGTGCCGATCATGGCTCGGTTGCTCTTTTGTGCTAAAAACAACTGCGATCGCGTCGACCATCAGTATTGCGATTCCCTGTTTGTTTCTCATCCTGCTTGGCTATCTACTGGTCGTTATTGCTGTAACAGGACTGGTTACGACGATCATCATCGCCCGGATAAGGTGCAAAACATTACAGGAATTACCGGTGATGTATTGGGTCGACAGTTGAATTATCGGAATGTGTTGTGGTATTGGCTTGTTCATTGGCCATTCGTTTGATTTAGACTTGCAAATGCGTTAGGTTCGGATAATACTGAACCATTGAAACTTGAATCAGGGAGGCATGGTATGGAAAAAGTAAAATGGGGCATCTTGGGAGCAGCAAAAATCGCACAATTTCGGATTGTTCCGGCTTTGCATCGAAGTACGTATTGTGAACTTGTCGCAGTTGCTTCACGAAATCAGCAAAAAGCAGACGAGTTCGCCAAAAACAATAATATTCCAGTTGCCTATGGCTCTTACGAACAGCTGCTAGACGACCCCTTAATCCAAGCGGTCTATATTCCGTTACCGAACCATCTGCATGTAGAATGGATAGAAAAGGCTGTGAAGAAAGGGAAACATGTCCTTTGTGAAAAGCCTTTGGCTCTTTCGGTTTCAGATGTTGAGCGGCTGATAGCATTACGTGACTCGACAGGCCTATTGATCGGCGAAGCTTATGCGATGTTGCATCAGCCTCGTTTGCATCAGTTGAAACGTCTTTTCACCACAGGGGAACTCGGTAAACTGGATAGTGCCCATGGTTGTTTTTACCTCTACAACCGCGACAAGAATAATGTCCGCAATAAATACGAAAAAGGCGGTGGCAGTTTATGGGACATCGGCGTATACCCGATAGCCACGGGACGATGGATGTTCGGTGAAGAGCCTGTCGAAGTCTCTTGCACCATGGAAATCGACGAGCAATTTAATGTTGATTACCATGTGACAGGGTGGCTACGTTTCCCGTCGGGAAGCCATATGTCATTCGTATGCGGTATGAGATATCCTGATCATACGCATATGTCTTTTTACACAGAAAATCACCGATTGGAGGTTCCATCGACGTATTTCAGCGACAACGAAACGCAAAACGTGATTCAAACCTACAAAGGACTTACACCTGCAAAAACATATGAATTTGAGGTAGTGGACCAATATTCGTTTGAATGTGACAATTTCGTATTGGCAATGCAAAAGAAACAACCTTTCCAAGGTTCGCTTGAACATACCCTTGCACAGACAAAAGTACTCTTGGCACTGTTCGAATCAGCAAAGCTTAAAAAAGTAGTGGAGTTGTAGGATGCGAATTGTCTGTCTGGATTTGGAAGGTGTCCTTGTTCCTGAGATATGGATTAATGTTTCAAAGAAAACAGGCATCGAAACATTAAAACTCACTACCCGTGATGTTCCTGATTATGATGAGTTGATGCGATATCGAATCAACATCTTGAATGAGCATAAATTGTCCTTGACCGATATTCAGGATGTGATCGCCACGATGGAACCGTTTCCCGGGGCGCTCGAATTTCTCGATTGGTTGCGTCAGCGAACACAAGTGATAATTTTGAGCGATACATTTACCGAATTCGCACAACCCCTTATGAGAGCTCTGAGATGGCCGACCTTATTCTGTAATAACCTGAAAATCGATGCTCAAAATATGATAGTGGGCTACTCGCTCCGCATGCATGACGGAAAAATGCATGCGGTTAAAGCGCTCCAGTCGATCGGGTTCACCGTATTTGCAGCAGGAGATTCTTACAATGATCTGTCAATGATACGCCAGGCCGATGCGGGAGCTTTGTTTAAAGCTCCCGATACTATCGTACTTGAACAACAATCGTTACCCCATGCCAAAAATTATGACGAGTTCAAGGCTTTATTGATTGATTTTTTGTCACCGAGTATGTAAAGAAACGCTTATCGTATCAAAAGGGAAAAATTATGCTTGACGGATTGCGATTTCGCATCCATCTTTAATGATACGATTTCAGATTGAATACATCTCATGTGGCCAAAAGGTTTGGTACATGGGTTGTATCCGATCATGGAGGCTTGTTATGGAAGAAACATTCAATGCCGAGATGGAACGTCGGCTGCTGGAGCTCAGAAAAGAGATCTTGGAAAGTATCGCTGCCGAGGATGAGGATTTTCGGGCAATGATCAATGCCATGGGCATCAAGGATCTGGGGGATGTTGCCTCAGATGACATTACGAGCAAGAAAATGGAAGCCCTGAACCTTCATGCTGCCAATCGTTTGAAAAGCGTGGAAGCAGCTCTTACCCGCCTGAAAAACGATAGATACGGTGTTTGTTTGCAGTGTGGAAAGAAAATACCTGAAGAACGACTTAGAGCGATACCATATGCAGTGCTATGTGTCGAATGTAAAAGCATAGAAGAGGGTACGAAACGCAGAAGTTGGTAATTCCAATTTCCGATGCCAATAGTTCGTTACAAAACCTCTGGTTGCAGCCAGGGGTTTTGTAGTTCTCTGCCAATAGTAGTCGAAGGGCCATGGCCGCAGAGCACTTTCGTATCATGAGGGAGCACTAATAATTTTTCCCGGATAGACGATACTATTGAAGACATGCTTCCCCCGGGAACGTCGGTTCTCCCGATAGTTCCGGCAAAAAGCGTGTCCCCGGACAGCAACAGATGTTCTGTTTCCATGTAGTAGCAAACCGAGCCTGACGTATGGCCTGGAGTATGGAGTATTTTGATCAAAATAGCAAAATCATCGATGACCTGTCCATCGGAAACAACGTCGGTCGGTTCTGGAAGATTATATAAATAAGGTTCGAATAACTTTACATTGTAAGGATCGAATGCTTTCACCATCTGTAATTGATTCTTCCCACCGCTTTTACCCAACATGCAAGCTTCCTTTGGATGGACAAAGATCCTGATGTTTTCAAAGGAACTCACCAATTTGGGTAAGGCCATCACATGGTCCCAATGAGTATGGGTAAGAAACACTGCCGCAGGACGAACGCCTAATGCGGCAAGTGTTTGGATGATGCGATCACTTTCGAAGCCCGGATCTATGATTATTGCTGTCTGATCGAATACAAGCACATGACAATTCGTCCGGTAAGGGCCTACGGCAAGACTTGAAACCCGCATATAATCTATTCCTTGTTGGAATAAGTGACGGAGGCCACCCTGCCTTTTATCTCCATACCGTTAAGTTTCGCAATCGCTTGCTCGGCGAATTGTTCAGGCAGCGTAACAAATGAGTACTTGTCATGAACCCGAATCGAATAGATGTCATCACGGCTGATTCCCAATTGAGATTGTAACAGTTGAGAAAGATCCTTGGCATATAAACGCTTCATCTTTCCGATATTGATATAAAGGGTTTTTGCTCCTTCGGGAACAACAATCGGTTGACGCTGCTTTTTTGATTGCCCGCCGACATCATGTTTCATTTCTTGCTTTTTCTGACTGACGTTATCCGAGACTTTATCATGAGCGGATTTTTGTTTTCTTATACGTTCATTGGTTTTGGTTTGACCGATCTCCGGTCTTCCACTATTCAATAATTCTCGCAACAGGTATGCGGTAAAATATCCGCGTCGCATAAATGGAACGTGCTTTTTAATAATTTTCTTCAATTCATCAAGTTGTTCTGGATGAGGATCTGCGAGAAGCTTGGATGTGATCACATCAATCTTCCCGGCAAGTACTTCATGTGCATCCGGGGGGCTTTTCATTTCGTCATTCATGAGTAAGGTCTCCTTGGTGTAGATAATGCTATTCTCCGTTTCTGGAGAAATGATAGTGATGATTCGCGTTTTGATTTGCGTCCAATAACGGAACTCGCTCATCATCAAATTGATTTCCTCAAGAGAAAGGCGGCATGCGACAACCGTAGCCTCATCGGTGATGGGCATGACTGTTCTCAGGTCATGGCTTTCTTTGAAATCAAGAAATAGTGGAGACAGGTGAGGAACACCCTGTTCCAACGAAACCTTCAGGTTATCGCGAAATTGTTTGTCATTGCAAATCACCACGTGTTGTTGCGAGGGATAGGCATACAATATATCCATCACCGTCTCAGTATCAACGCACTCGGTCTTTATGGATACATGTAGATGTTCCGATCGTTCCCAATCGGGGCGTGCGATCACAAGCGATTTCGGAATCACTTCCTGAGGATCCCTATGAAGATGGGACAGATCATCCACAAAGCATTCGACTTCGGCTTTTCGATCCAATTTGGTGATTATGTATTCCAAATCATCTCCAAATACCTTCTGCCTTAGATCGAACTCTTCTTCTGACTCACCGGGTTGTTGTTTGAACGCAAATACCGCAATCAAGTATTTTGTGTTTCCAAGTACGATATTGTCGCGCCTGATATGATCAATCGCCCTAATCGTAGTGGTCACCAAGACACCTGTGTTGCTTGCCAAGGCCGACAAGTCTTCACGGGGGCTTTGATCCTCATTCAAACAAGCGAAGGAAGTACAAAAAATCGAGTTATCACCATTGTTGGCTTCTGATAGATGTTCATGTGAGAGCAACACTAAGACTCGAGGTCGTTCCGCAATCAATTGTTTTGAAATCTTGCTGTTAGCTTTTATTCGTTGCATCAACTGTTGGGTACGAAAAGCAGCTACATCAAAACAACTTTCGCCCGCTTCTATAAACAGCGGAAGACGGTGCTTCGATGTAGTAAGCTCGGTCAGTTTGCTCTGAAGCTGGGGAGGTATCGTAATTTCTGTCATTCCTCCCCCATGGGATTGCCGTTCATGCGGTGCTCTTTTCCATCAACTGACTTTCAGGATATAAGGAGTGGCTTGCTTTGTCAAGGAACGGTGTTTATGCTATCATGAGTAGCGTTACCTAAAGGACAAGGAGTGTGTATGGGCCGACTGCACAATCAGATAGAGGCTGTTAGACGTGAGATTGCCGCAGTTGATAAAGACCTTGAATTACTCTTTGCTGATTACGGAATGTTGGTATTTCGGTTGGACACTGCTCCAACGGATGGTCGTTTCACCCAGTATTTTCAGGAATTGAAAAAAGTTGTGGGTGATTACGAGGTGCTGCAAGAACGGATTGCCCATCTGAGTGGGATCGAACAACAATTGGATAGCGCGTCTAGTCGGATAGTTCAATTGAAATCCATGATGACCCAAGCCAGAAAACAGCTAGTTCTCGTCTATAGCCGCATCGGTGCCATAGCGTGGGAAGAATCTACGAATAATGTAATTGCGGAAGAAGTCTCCATACTCTTGCCGGACAAGAAACTTGATGATGCCATAGTTGAACGATTGAAAAAACGAGATGAAGCTCTTTCGACGATGGCAGAAGAAAAACCATGGCTGACCTCGGTTCCTTTACGGATAGAGAAAGTGTTGATACACCGTCAACTCGAAAAGATGGAAAGAGAAACAGAACGGGTGTTGATCGGTCTTGGCAAGGATATCGCTCAAAAATCAATGATAAGCCGATTACATAGCAACCTCATCAATCAATTGGAACAAGAATACGCATCAATCTCGCATGATCTTTCACAATGGGAAGAGGAGATGGAGTTATTGAAAAATGCCATTTCCAAAAATCGTCATGAGCTCGTACAAGCCGGAGTGGCAGGACCTGTCGCAAAGAAAATTGAAGAAGCCAACGAAACTCTGAAAGTAACATCAGAGAGGATGAGATCATTTGCATGTATCTATGGAAAAGAGACTTTTCGTTTTGAACATGAATGGCACGTCCATGGTGCGACAGTTGAAAAAGTCCATTGCCAGAACCAAATAAAGCGTCATGTAAGAAAAAGAATGCAATTGGAGAATACTGTCATCGCACTGGAAACGGAAATTGAAATTAATGAGCAGCTGCTGCTGATTGGGCAAGATGAAGAAAAAATCAAACATTTGCATCAAATGATTGGTCAGTTCAATCGACAGATTGTTGAATTCGAAGTCAGCATCCGGGAAAAGCGAGAAAAAATTGCCAATCTTAAGGCAAATCTTGAAGATGCCGATTATAGTAGCATAGATACCCGGGAGCAATAATGGATCGGCCACATTCACGGCGTACTTCTGAAGAAGTAAACGCCAAACAAGCTGAATTCCAAACACTGGACAATAAAATTCGGGGTTCGGCATTTACTGCAAAAGTCCCCACCAGAGAAGATGCGATGAAGAAGGTGCAAGAGAAGAAGAAAGCGAATGAGATCGAACGGCAATCCAAGGCCAAGATAATCGTGGCTCCTTCAAAGAAAAGTGAGAAAAAAGATACGGCCAAATCGCCGAAAACTCGTGTTGAGAATAAGAAAAGTGGAAGTTCCAAAAAACAATCCTCTACTTCGACACCTGCAAAAATAAGTAAAACGACAAAGGCAGCAAAGCGTACAAGTAAATCGAAAACAAAGGCCAAACGTAAGTTGAACATTCAAATGTCAATGAGAATGTTTATCGCCTTGGTGTTGATAATCGCCGTTTTGGCCGGGGCTCTCATCGCACAGACCTATATGGCAAGAAGGAATGTGCGATCGTCAACTCCTGTTGTTACTACCGAGGGCACTATCACGATAGTGTCGGGGATGAGCGCCCGACAGATTGCCAGAGTGTTGGAACAGGCAAACATCGTCGACAATAGTAACAGGTTTGAACGGTACCTTGAGCTGAACGGTCTAGATACGCGGATTCAGAGCGGAACTTTTACGTTCGAAGGTCAGACTGATTATGAACAAGTTGCCAAAGTGATAACTCGTGCGATCAAACCGACACAATCGATAACGATATTCGATGGGTTCACATTAAAAGAGATAGATGAGTTGCTAGTGCAAAAGAATCTTGCCTTTCCGGGAGATTTCCTGAACTGTGCTGAAATTGTCGCAACTTCCAACGCGCTTCCTTTTTCGGAGGGATGGTTTCTCAGCGGCCAATACGATATCTCGGATACTGACATATCGATGACACTAGCTTCTGATATGCACGGGGCACTTATCAATGTGATCAGCAGGAATGCCGAAGCCCTTGAACACCTGGACAAATCCCTCGTTGACATAATCATCGTTGCTTCGATGATTCAACGTGAGACACAGAATCCTCAGGAGATGCCCTATATCGCAGATATCATCTACAGGCGTATGGATATGGGAATGACACTCGGTATCGACGCCACTCTCCGTTATTACCTTGATGCTTGGGATAGGCCTCTCACGGAGGCTGACTTTAATGCGAATACCCCTTATAATACACGTAAGGTCAAAGGCCTTCCCCCGACAGGTATCGGCTCCGTGGGTCTCAAGGCATTGGAAGCCGCGTTGCGTCCTCAAAGGAATGATTGGTTGTATTATTTGCACGATAAAGACGGACAGATTCACTATGCTGTGACCTTGGACGAGCATAAACTTAACATTGAGTGGTATTTATAATGGAAACACAGTTGCATTTAGTATTGGAAGGCAAGGAACATCTCTATGCTCCCTGCGAAGTCTCGTTGCATACCCATAGCCATTATTGCGGTCATGGATCCGGAGATATCAAAGATTTTGAACGCTCAGCCAGGACAAAAGGATTAAAAGTCATCGGATTTTCAGAACATTGTCCTTTGCCAAACGATAGATGGAATAATACAAGAATGGAGTGGCAACAGCTCGGACAGTACATGACAGACGTGGAAGACGAACAGCGACATTCGAGTCTCGTGGTCCTGAAAGGGATGGAGTGCGATTATCTACCCGAGTACCATTCGTTCTACCAACAGGAAATGCTTGGCACGTGGGGATGCCAATATCTTATCGGTTCGATCCATTATATAAACTCAGAAACTAGAAAAGATTTTTCAATTCATAAAGGGCCTATGACCTCCCACGATCTGATTCGGTACACGGAGCATTATATCGATATGCTTGAAAGCGGGTTGTTTTTGTTCGGAGCCCATCCCGATGTGTTCGGGTATTCATATTTCGAATGGGATGATACGGCTCTCTCGTGTTCTAAAGCCATCATTGAAGCGGCTTCTTCACTTAAAGTTCCCCTTGAAATCAATGCGAATGGCTTTAGAAGAGGTGCAATACTTTCACCCAAAGGGTATGTTCGCCCCTATCCGTTACGCCAATTCTGGGAGATTGCTTCTGACTATGATATCGTGGGGGTAGTCTCATCGGATGCACATCACCCGAATGATGTTATCGATTCGTGCGATACGTGTATTGCATTTGCCAAAGAGCTTTCGATACCACTGGCGAGCCTGCACATATCCACAGACAAAAATAGTATGATAAAGCCACAATATGTTGTTGCGTGAATGGTTGTAATTTTCCAACCGATGTTGTATGGTAACTATCGTCGATTTTTGATAACTATATCGCCGGCGTGGTGAAATTGGTAGACACGATAGACTCAAAATCTATTGGGGGCAACTCTGTATCGGTTCGAGTCCGATCGCCGGTAAAGAATGTTTGAATCCATCCTTATCGGGTGGATTTTTATTTTTTTTGCTCCATCACTTTTATGGCTAACGGACACTTGTTCAGGAACCAAGGAAAAGCAAAACAGGAGGAGTTCCACCCATGCACACAAGAGAAATCATCACGACTGATAACGCACCGGCTCCCATCGGAGCCTATTCACAAGGAATCATAGCTAACGGATTCGTATTCGTTTCAGGACAAGGCCCTCTGGATCCGAAGACGCAAGTACTCCCTTCGGACATAACCGAACAAACACGACAGTGCATACGCAATATCGAACAGATATTGAAAGCGGCCGGATCATCACTTGATCATATCGTTAATACCCATGTGTATTTGGCTGATATCGCTGATTTTTCCGCAATGAACGAAGTATATCGTTCTATGATGAGCACTCCATATCCTACCCGTACAACGGTAGCTGCCCAGTTAAAAGGTATTCTCGTGGAGATTGACGTGATTGCGATGGCTGATTAATCGATTACATCGACTATCTCTCGCAATGTTGTGATACGAACATCATAATCTTGTAATAGATGCTCAAAACCATACGATGCATGGATGAAGGGAAGGTGGTTTGATCGTGCTGCGATGCGATCTGATTCCATGTCACCTACCATGATGGCATGAAAATTGCCATGTCTCTGCAGTAGTGTTTTGAGATTGCCTGTTTTATCTAATCCCGTATCTCCCGCACAGATGCTATCGGTAAAATAGTGCCTAGCGTCATAAGTTTGCAGGAACGCTTCGATATAACCGCTTTGACAATTACTGCACAGAGATAGCTTCTTGTTTCGTGATAATTCATATAACACTTCATGAAATCCATCGAACACATGTCCCAGACCAGTAGGAATCAATTCATTTTCCAATCGGATGGCCTCATCGTGAATCTTAATCCTGATGTCTGCAGGTACCTGGGGTAACACGACATCGGCAACTGCGAATGAAGGGTGCCCAAATGCATTTGCAAGATTGGATCGAAGGATGATGGAAGGATCTGTTTTTTGAGAAAGGCATGCGCGACTCCATGCTTCCATACTCAACTCGGTAGGATCCCACAAGGTCCCGTCGAGGTCAAAAATGATGTGGTCGGCTGATAATCGGGTATCCATGACATCTCCTGTTAGGTTGTGCATTGAACTATTGTCTGAACGTTTGGTTGAGAGCAGGCAATGATGGGGGTAGGGAGAATTGAAATCTCATTCCGGTATTGTTCAACCTCATCTCACTTATCCCATCAAGATACGAAACATGCTTTCTGATACACATATGACGACATCGATATGATAAAAAGAAGGATTTTGAAAATTATTACCGATGCATTCCGTATGATTCACCAAGCCAATGATAATCCTCCGATTATTTGCAGATCGGGTGCGATGTCATCATTTCCCCGGTACACCTTGATCAAGTCAGTACGCAACCACGCACGACCTTCGGTGAAGAACGCTTGCATAGGAATATCGTACGAACTCCATAATCCAAGCCTACACGTATGTTCCGTAGGAGTACTGGGAGCATGTGTCAATGACATCATGCCGAATATGAATGGCGTATCCATCGATATTGCACCATGTGCCATATAAAAGATATCACCACCCAGGGAAAGTCCGTTTCGGCCTTTCCAATCAAGAGCTACTGTCGCCACAATCGCATCTCCTCCATATCGATATCCAAGAAATTCACGATGGGGAACGTATCCGTACAATTGGTCTCTTTCGCGTGTCATGATGATAAAATCGACTTTATCGCGTAAATATAGATAAGGATCCGTGTAAACAAATTCGCTTGTAAGACTCAAAAGACCATGTTTGGTCGGTATCACGGTAACGGTGCCCAGTTGGTATGCCATCGTGTTCGGTTGGTCGCTACCTTCTCCCGGTGCGGTGACTTGATCAACGGTCCAGGATGCATACAGCAAGAATCGTGGAGAGATTGATGCAAAAACGGTCGCATCGGCAATCGCATTGAATTGCCCCCTGTTACTCAGGTTATGGAAGATATAGAGAGGATTAAGGTATTTGGCATTGAATTGTGTATCTTGATACATGACGTTTTCGGACAGTTCTATACGCAGCCAGGATAATGGAACAAATTCCAGTCGATGGGCCAAAAACATCCGAACAGTCGGATCGTCCGGTTTTTCAGGAATGTATGGCAATCGATGTCTGCTCGTATATCCCGGAGGATCCATGAACATCGTCAGGCTGGTAAATTTCACATTGTTTGAAAATAGTGTGAATCGGATATGGTCATGATATTTGACATGATCATCGATGACAAGATTACCGGTAATACCGGGACCCCAGGTTACAAGATCTCGCCCGAATTGAAATGAATAGTGCGAGCCCCCGGCTGCTAGAAATGCCCGGTCAGGCGTATCAAAGTCATGAGTTCCTTTCCTGAGCATGTTCGTGGAAAATTTCGGTTGGAATATCATCGTGTCAACGGGCATCATGTTACTTGGGTCGTCACTGGCGAACCGGTTATTTTTTATGCCAAAATTGCTATACAGGTAAAAATTATTCGAGAACCAACCGTCGGCCTCCAATAACAAGAAATGAGAACGTCTTTCATTATCCCAATACCAATCCTTTTCAGAAGAAAAATCTACATCGTTGGTATGAAAATATCCTTCGACATTGGTGCGTAGCGTCAGATTTCCTGAAAAATGTTGGGGTACATGTCTGCTTTCAAAGTTCAGTCGTTCAATAGTGGTTTCATACAACAATTTTCCGGAAGCCGACAATGTATTGATATCGATGTGTGAAATTTCTCTCTTCAATTCCTCAACCGACCAAGGACCGCTCGAACTCGGTGCCGCTATTCCCTGTTCGATTGCGAGGAGGAGTATATGTTGCCATATCGGAGAATCTGAAGGGATAATCTTTTGGTTGTTTAATGTTGATCGGGATGCAAATACTATCGGTCCGCTTACTACCAATAGAAGAAATAGTATCATATTTGTGTAAATTACAAAAATGTTTGATTTTTTTATCAATGAGACATCCCTCTTTCGTGATTCTTGTAGTATAGTGTCTAAAATATCACAAATTTCCATATTTTAGGAGATAAGCACTATGAAAAGGAATGCTTGTGCTAGAATTTTGTGTGTGGGTGTGATTATCCTTTGTGCCTGTTTGAATACGCTAATTGCAACAGAGATAAATGGTGCCCGGTATATTCCACTCGACTCGTGGTTGTACGAGGGATTGGATACCCTCTACCAACACGAAGGTAAGGTCATTCCATTTACCGCCCGACCTTATGCTGTTGATGAATTCGCATACTATTTGCACAGGATAGATAAGAAAAATCTTTCCGAAGCAGGTCAAAAACTTCTTGATAGGATTGAGCGGGAAATGGATGCGGATGTGATCTTTCAAGAAAAAAAGTCGGCTTTTTCTGTCACTGCCATCATTTCTCCCGAATTGTATCTCAACACCGATAAATCATTGATATGGGATAATGCAAATCAACATTACTTGGACAAATATGTATATGGGTATGTGGACAGGGTCCCCCTTTTATCGATTCCCGTCCAGTTTTGGGCTGGTGATTATTTTTACTCCGAGATTGATATCGATATAAAAGAACAACCCGGAATCGGATTATATCCTGCGACAACATTCAACGGACCGTCGACCAATGATCCGTATATCAACTGGAATAATATTCCCATGGGTTTTGATCACATATTCCACCATTTTCCTGATAGTTACTATCTTAGTTTTGGTAACACCCATTGGAATCTCTATATGGGGTCGGGTGAATATTCTGTCGGTACGGGACGTACCGGTAATTTGATATTGAGTAAAGATGCACATAAGATTACCGGTTTGCGATTATCTTGGTACAATACACTTTTCAGATATAATTTTGCATATCTGTCATTACATCCCGGGTTGGGGAACAGCGGTAGGTACGAGCACGGATCTCGGATGTCTTTGGATCTAGGGTATCTCACCCATGGCTACAATCCGAGTATCTACAGTGTGAACCTGGATGATTCGACTTCTTCGGACAGATTCGATGGATACATGGACACCGGGTCGTATCCCTATAAAGGATACCTCACCCACTCGATGGAATTCAGGCTATTCGATGAAAAATTCTATGTAGCGGTAACCGAAGCCGCTGTCTATGCCCGATCGGTTCCCGAGCTATTCACCTTCATGCCTTTAGCTTTCTGGCATAATGGGAATAACGGTTCGCAAACTAATTCGCTGTTATCTCTCGATCTTCAACTTGCGATCGGACCTTGGGCACAGCTTTATGCATCAGGAGTCTTGGATCAGTTTACGATGAGCCACGAAACAAGTTCCACCGAACCAGCGGCGCATGGCATTATCGCGGGGGCGTTCACAAGAGTCCCGGTCGGTGATGGTTTTATCACAGGAGGAGCAGAATATGTGTATACCAGCGATTGGCTCTATACACATAGATATTGGCTGCAAACCCCGACCGTGAACCAACGTAATACGGCTATCACGAGAGGTGGGTATAATGTTCGCTTGCTCGGTTATTCCATGGGTAATGATTACCAACAAGCCCATGTCGAAGCGGGCTATGCAAGATTGGGAGAATATTCACTGTCCTTATCGTATAACTATGGTGTCAAAGGTCCTTTCGATGTGTTCATGCGGTTACCGCAGGAAAAAAACGGTACGGTGTATGATCCGAAGGGAGATCGGGCAAATTGGCCGAATGCGATCCATCACCAAATCGGTCTCGTAGGACATTACAATCATGACAATGCAATCGATTTGGGTCTCCACACGTACTATACCCATGTGACCAACTACAAAAATCAAGCCGGGGTGACCATGCAAAACTTCGAGTTGACATGTAGCGTGAGTATCGATGTCAGCGCTTTGAGTGCTCCAATCAGCGATAGATCAACCAAGTAATGTGATGATCCACCATCCGGGTAGATCGGACATATCGTCTGCCCGGATGCTAAGATCCGTCATCTTGATACCCTGCCAGACTTCCAATACATGTCATCCCTATAGTAAAAAGCACTGATGTCGTTGGTTATCGCGAGAGCGCAATGGGAAGCGAATGCCGTAAACAATGACCCCGAAGCTTCGGTAAGAATACACAGTACATATCCTAATAACAATGCTCCTATCGCTTCTTGGGCGCCTTTGGGTATGTGAACAGCCGCATACAGCGCTACATTGATGCCAACCGCAGTCCAGAAGCCAACAGAATGTGATAACATACCCAAAAGGATTCCGCGAAACATCAATTCATAGGAAAACAGATATGCCATCCACATACATATGTCGATGATGAGGATCGTTAATGACCAATTTGATGCCGCCAGTTCAGGATACCGGCCAAAAGATTTCTTTTTATTGTTCGACACACGGTTCTTCTGCCAAACGGCAATACCAAGTAGCACTGTCAGCACTATCCCTATCATCCATGAAAACAGGTCTTTGGGTAGCGCAAGCGCATACGCACTGGCAGGCACGTCAGGATACACCCAAAAAGCGAATAACGAAAAAACAACACCAAAAAGAATTGTTCCGTGTAGCTTGTTCCACACGAACCATGCGGTAACACCGTTGTTTGGTCCCCACTTTTTCAAAAACCAAGATCGGATTTTCACACTCTCGACCATCAACCAATACGTTAGGAATACCATGATGAAAACTATCAGGAGACTTCCTGGTGAGTGATCGGGAATCAGCCGTCGCATATATCGCCCCCTTTCATCTCAAATACCCGTTTTCTTCGAACCAGCGGATACTCTCCTCAATCGCAAAGCGAATATCGGTTTTTGGCATGGCAAGTTCTCTTTCAGCCTTGTTCGTATCGTAGTAATGGCCATCGCAACCGATTCTTGCCATCGCATAGCTCAATAAGGGCGGCCGTTTGGTAACGGTCGAAACGATTGATTGCATCAAGCCTATCAGTAACGTAAGGCTATTGGGAATCCTTAATGTCGGTGCCCGTATTCCCATTACGTCAGCAGCGATTCCAAAGAATTCCTTATATGAAAGATTATATCCGCCCGCAATATATGATTCACCGAGTCTCCCCATGCTCAGGCTGTTGGTGATAGCCTGAGCCACATCATGCACATGAACCCAGCATTTGCCTCCGTCAGTGTATCCGGGAACTTTTCTCCGATACAATCTGATGAGCATTTGTCCGGAACTGGGGGTGCTGTCGTACGGGCCGATCATGAACGTCGGATGGATGAGGATAACCGGCAGTCTTGATTCAACGTGTCTTTTCAGGACCAACTCCATCGCTGCCCGCTTACTGTCAATGTAATCCATTTTGTAGTGGGCAGAGCCGAACGGTGTGTTTTCATCTCCTGGATGGTTCTTGCTCCCAAATGTAAATGAATTTGCTGTTCCGATATATACAAGGCGTTCCACATTGAAATGTTCTGCTGCATCAAGGACATTACGGGTCCCTTCGATATTCACTTTTCTTACCGATTCAGAGCGAGAAGGCCACACGCTGGTGTTGGCGGCAATGTGAATAATCGCATTGCAACCTTTCACTCCATCGAGTACCGAATCGGGATCTAACACATCCCCCCTGCGGATTTCAATCGGAAGGGGTTCCAACGTAGGGATAGCTTTGTAAGGTTGAACGAATGCAACAACTTCATGGCCATTATCTACAAGCATCCGTGTCACATTGCTTCCCAATAAGCCATCGGGACCGGTAATCGCGATTTTCATTGTAAAAGTATAACAGCCGACCAATACTGGAAACAATAAAAATAGATGATTTCCCAATGTTTTCGCTGTTGCCCAGAGGCATTGGCAGTTGCTCTTTGTTGACAGGACATGCATGTATGGATTAAAGTATTTGTATATACATTAATAATTCGTATATACGAATAACATTATACGAGAACTCTGTTCTCGGAATAGGGGGGGCGGAATGGGACCTGTTGAATTTATCAGGGAGCATAAGATTGTTGCGATTGCTCGGAAAATACCTGTGAAGCACATGCTTGGTGCTGCTTCTGCATTGTACCAAGGCGGGATACGAATACTTGAGATTACATTTGACCAAGGGTCATCGCGATGTATTGAGGATACGGTGGAAACGATTACGTCGTTGAAAACACTTTTCGGCAATGACATGCTGATTGGAGCCGGTACTGTCATCACGACGGAACAAGTAAAAGCCGCATCTGGAGCGGGAGCTGATTTCATTCTTGCTCCGAACACCGATAGAGAAGTGATTGAATTGGCGAAATCAATGAATTTAGTTGCTATTCCTGGAGCTTTTACACCTTCAGAGATCATGACCGCGTGGAATGCAGGAGCCGATATCGTCAAACTCTTTCCTGCGGCCAACCTTGGGATTCCTTACATAAAAGCTATCCGCGGCCCGATCAATCACGTCCCTCTCATGGCGGTCGGTGGAGTTGATGAGACAAACATAAAGGCATTTCTTGATAACGGATACATGTCGTGCGGGATAGGCTCGAATATTGTCAGGAACGATTTGATCCGGGCAGGCCGGTTCAAAGAATTGGCCGAGCTGGCAGAGACATTCGTAAAAGCGATCAGATAGGGGGAAGATGTGAAAAAAGTAGTATGTTTCGGTGAAATAATGTTGCGACTGAATCCGGAGGGATATCTGCGCGTCAAACAAGCTCAGCAATTCTGCGCATCATATGCCGGCGGAGAAGCGAATGTGGCGGTTTCATTGGCTAATTACGGTGACAGCGCCAGTTATGTGACCGTAGTCCCGGATAACCAACTCGGTGAAAGTGCAATCAATGCACTCAGGCATTGGGGTGTCGATACCACACATATGTATAAAGGAGGACAACGGCTTGGGATTTATTTTGTCGAAAAAGGTGCCAGCCAAAGGCCCTCGACAGTGATTTATGATCGCAAGCACTCATCTATCGCAACTTCCACCGTTGATCAATTCGATTGGGATACGATTTTTGAAGGAGCTGATTGGTTCCATTTTACCGGGATTACTCCCGCACTGTCCCCACAACTGGTCGATATCACTCTCGAAGCATGTAAGGTCGCCAAAAAGAAGGGGATCACGATCAGTTGCGATTTAAACTATAGGAAGAAACTGTGGAGCAGGGAAGAAGCCCGAAAAGCAATGACCGTTTTGGTCAAATATGTTGATGTGTTGATTTCCAATGAGGAGGACGCTTTCGATGTGTTCGGTATTTCTGCGCACGGAACCGATGTGTCTTCAGGTCTTGTGGAAGGTGCTTCGTATGAAACGGTCGCACAGCAATTGGCAAGCAATTTCGGATGCAAGTATATTGCTATCACCTTACGCGGTTCACTCAGTGCGAACGATAACACCTGGGCGGGACTCCTTTACGACGGGAAGCAAAGCTATCTGTCAAAAGGGTATCCTATCCATATAGTCGATCGTGTCGGAGGGGGCGATAGCTTCGGGGGAGCCTTGATCTATGCGATGCGGCAAAAGTATACTTTGCAGGAAACGATCGAATTCGCAGTAGCGGCGTCATGTTTGAAACAGACCATAGAATATGATTTTAACCAAGTGTCCGTCGATGAGGTCAAACGATTGATGGCGGGGAATGCCTCAGGACGTGTTCAGCGGTAACAAAGGAGAAGATCGTGTTTCATCAACCGACTCTTCGTGTCACTACAATTCTTGAAACGGTATCGGCCCATAACGGGGAATTGACCATGAGTGAAATCGCTCGAATGGCCAATATTCCCCGCGGGACCATCATGCCGATTTTGCAAACATTGTGCGGACAGCATTTTCTCAGCATGGAAAAACAATCGAAGCGCTACTACATCGGTTTGCGTTGTTTCCTTTCAGGTGCTTCATTCGCCAACACCTCCGGTGCTTATAGCGGAGTTGCGTCTATTGTCAACATGATGGCAAGAGAAAGCGAAGAGACCGCCCATTTCTGTATTCTAGAAAAAGGCGATGTCCTGTATGTGGTGAAAGCCGAATCCACACATCAAATTCGGATGTATTCGGAAATCGGCAGAAAATTGCCAGCCTATGGGACAGCGGTCGGGAAAGCATTGCTCAGTGACATGAGCCTGGAAGAACTCAATCAATTGTATCCCGATGGACTTTCTCCGTTGACTGAGCATACTATCCGTGATGTCCGGTATTTGTATGACCAATTACAACAAGTGAAGCAGACCGGATTCGCACACGAATGCGAAGAGTCGAATATCGGTATCAGATGTATAGCGACACCGATACGGTATAATGGATCGATAGTGGCTGCTATAAGCATTGTCATTCCATTATTCAGGTATGATGAGAAGAAACGGTACGATATCGAGCGAATTCTTACACAGGCGGCAAACTCGCTTGAAAATATCATTCCGCTTACTGACATATTGAATAAGACCCGGTAGAAGCACACTTCAGCTTTCTTTCGCAAAAACCGAACCGTTCCGATAGTCTCTTGGACTGACTTTCATCAGTTGCTTAAATCGCCTGGAAAAATAACACATGTCTGAAAAGCCAACCTTCAGGGCAACTTCTTGGATTTGCAAGTCGGTCATGCTTAAATATCTGCAAGCTTTTTGTATTTTAAGCATGTTGAAATATGCCATCGGCGCATGATCGGTATAGGTACGAAACAGCTGGTGGAGATAACTTTTGGAAACCATCAGATAATTGGTGATTTCTTCCAGTCCCAATGAAGAGTCAATATGGGCATGCATGAACCTGACGGCTTTTGTAAATGCGTGATTGCGTACGTCCTCATCATGAAATTTTTCTTTGTAATAGATTTCTGAAAGGATTGATGAGGTGATTTGAGAAATATGGATGAAATTACCCACGGTAAACGAACCTTCAAGGGCATCGAACAATAAATCAAACAACTGCTGGAGGCGTTCCTGTTCTTTAGGATGGTCCATCATGATTTTTTCGCAATTTTTTACTGGGTAGAAATCTGCGTCAGTACCTTTAAAATGTAGCCATAATATGCTCCAGGGGTGCTTCTCATCGGCATAGTATGTATGTGGCATGTGTCGGGGGATGCAAAATACTTCACCTTGCCGTAATGAGATCGTTTTCTTCGGGATGACGATTGTTCCGTTCCCGTCGATACAATAGAGCACTATGAATTCATCGCAACCTTTCGTTCGTTTCCGGTAATGATGTGAGGCTTCCGGAAAGAATCCCGCATCGGTCGGGAATAATCTGCCGGCTAACGGGTGAGTGGCATGAGGGGCGAATAATTCTGAAGGAATTACAATCAATTTCTCGCCGAAAAATCCTTCACGCTTATATGTTTCTTCCATATGGGAATTATACCATGTCGCTGGAATATAATCCAAGTTTTTGGAGATTCGTACACTACCAAAAGAACATCAACAAGATACAATTCTAATTAGATTATCAGCAGGAGGCTTGGAATGAGTGATGACAGGGCCGATTCAGTACGGATATGGGAAGAGACTATACACATGCCGACATATGAAGCAGGTACTCCGGATCCAAACCCAATGTTTCTTGAACGCCGGGTGTATCAGGGCAGCTCGGGTAAGGTGTATCCACTTGCAGTGACCGAAACGTTATCAGATGAGAGAATACTTACAGCATACCATGCTGTTTTCCTTGAGAATAAGTATTTGAAGGTTATGGTATTGCCAGAACTCGGGGGAAGGATCCACAGAGCAACTGATAAGACGAACAACTATGATTTTGTTTATTATAATCAAGTAATCAAACCAGCGCTGGTTGGATTGGCGGGACCGTGGATTTCTGGCGGTATAGAATTCAATTGGCCGCAACACCATCGTCCATCCACATTTTCTCCCGTGGAGTACAAGATCGAAACACATGAAGACGGATCCAAGACATTATGGGTTGGCGAAATAGATGTGATGTACGGTACCAAAGGCATGGCAGGGTTCACCCTCTATCCGGATCGTGCGTATATCGAGGTCCGTGGCCAACTATATAATCGGACATCAACGCATCAAACGTTTTTGTGGTGGGCGAATCCGGCGGTCGCGGTAAATGACTCCACCTATTCTGTCTTTCCCCCGGATGTCCATGCGGTGATGGACCACGGGAAACGAGCGGTGAGTACCTTCCCTATAGCAACAGGAGAGTATTATAAGTTTGATTATTCAGCGGGGATTGATATTTCACGATACAAGAATATCCAAGTTCCAACCTCCTATATGGCATATCATTCTGATTATGATTTCATTGGTAATTATGATGAATCACAGCAAGCAGGATTATTACATGTCGCTGATCATCATTTCGCTCCAGGAAAGAAACAGTGGACATGGGGCAACGGTGATTTTGGAAGGGCTTGGGATAGAAATCTCACCGATAGTGACGGCCCCTACATAGAGCTCATGACCGGAGTCTATACCGACAATCAACCGGATTTCACTTGGTTGGCTCCGCATGAAGAAAAGAGATTTACACAATACTTCTTGCCGTATAAACAAGTAGGAAAGGTATCGGATGCATCAAAGGATATCGTGCTCCGATTCGAACAATTTGATAACCGATTTGAAATCGCAGTATATGCGACAAGTAGTTACCCTGATGCTGAAATACGGATTGAACATGAAGGTGAAATTCTCTATAGACGCATCACCGAACTATCGGCAGATGTATGCTTTGAGGATGAATTTGAATGCGCTACATGTAGTATCTACGCAACTCAACTGATCGTGCGTGATAAAACGGGTTCTACCTTGATTCGTTACATTCCTGAAAAGCAGCAGGAGAAGCCTATGCCTGCACCTGCAATCCCGTTGCCTTTGCCTTCCGATGTCAAAACCACCGAGGAGTTGTTTCTTGGTGCGATGCACTTGATCCAATATCGACATGCCAGTTATTCTCCGGTGGAATATTTTTTAGAGGGTCTGCGCAGGGATCCTTCCGACATCAGGTTGAACGACGGATATGGGACATACTTGTATTCTCAGGGGTATTTCCAAGCATCTCTTCCGTATTTTAAACGTGCGATAAATAGATTGCAGTGGAAGAATCCCAATCCTTACACGTCTCTTCCATTTTATCATTTGGGACTTGCACAATTTATGACGGAGGATTATGAAGGTGCGTATGAGAGTTTTTTCAAAGCGACTTGGACCGCAGATACCCAGAATGTTGCATGGTATCGTCTCGCTTGCCTATCATTAAGGAAAGAACAATTTGAGATGGCCTTGGAATACGTAGAAAAAGCATTGGTGTATAATTGGCATGATATGAAAAGCCGGCTGGTAAAGGCCATCTTACTTCGCAAACATAACAAAAATACACAAAAATGGATTGAAGAAAGTAAGGCGATCGACCCTCTGGATCATTCCATTGCCTATGAAGACGCTCTTTGTTCTCATAATCCGGACTCTTGGCAGGCATTGATGCGAAACGAGTCTCATAATTATTTGCTGCTTGCTCTGACTTACGATGAAATAGGTGATGTGGAACATGCATTGAACATACTTTCATTTGCTCCCGAAAATAATCCCATGATCATCTATGCAAGGGGGTATCTTACCTACAAGGCGTACAGAGATACAGATAAAGCCATTAAGTTATACCGTCAGGCAAACAGTCTTTCTCCGCTATACTGTTTCCCCAACACGCTAGAAGAGATGAAAATCCTTCAGCATGCGATCGAATTTTTCCCCCAAGGTGGTTTTGCGTCTTACTATTTAGGCAATCTGTTCTATGATTTCAAACGTTATGATGATGCTCTGGAATGTTGGAAGCGATCGGCAGCACTAAATCCAGATTTCAGTACGGTGCATCGCAATCTGTCAATCGTTTATCATAACTACTGCCATGATAACAACACAGCTTTTGAAGAAATTTGTATAGCCCAACAGCTGGACGAAACTGATGCACGAATACTACTCGAACGCGATCAATTGGCAGAAAAAATTGGTCATACTCCCCGGCAGCGTTTATTATTTTTAGATCAATTCGGTGCGACGGTAAACACTCGTGATGATCTGTATCTCAGGAGAATAATCCTCTTAAACTGTCTGGGGCATTATCAACAAGCGTACGAAGCGATTGAAAGACGCAAGTTCCATCCTTGGGAAGGTGGAGAGGGATTGGTTAGCGGTCAATATGTCTTTAGCTTAATCAATATTGCCAAGAGATTGATCGATGATCACGAAGAGCAACAAGCGATCAAATATCTTGAAAAAACCTTCGTCTGGCCACAAAATCTTGGAGAAGGACGGTTACCACATACTCAGGATACGATTGCTTGTTATTACCTTGGAGTAGCTTATGATTTGCTAGCGAGACAGCATGAAGCAACATATTGGTGGGAAAAAGCATCTATTGGACTGGAAAAACCCTCAGAAGCCCATTATTACAACGATCAACCTTCCGATACCATATTTTACCAAGGGTTGGCATGGATAAAACTCGGTGTTGGGCAACAAGCTCGAAAACGGTTCCATACGCTCGTTACTTACGGTCAACAGCATCAATTTGACACGGTACAACCCGATTATTTCGCCGTTTCCTTGCCTGAGACCTCAGTGTATCATGAGAATAGTCAGAAAAAGCATATTCTCCACTGTCGATATCATATGGCTTTGGGTAAGTTGGGATTAGGAGAAATCGATACTGCCAAAGATATTTTCTCAGATATACTGAGAACGGAACCGAGCCATCAGGGAGCACTGAGAGGAATGCGGTTATGTGAACAGTGGCCTGATTGTTAGGCAATACAAGAAGACGATATAGACAGGGACCATGTTTCGGTTGAGTAACCTTTCAAGATATGCTCCATCCCAAACTGTCTTGCCTTGGACGGGCTGTCCATTGCTGCTTTCGCAGGTTCTATTCCTAAAGCATGCTGATCGTTCCATCCGCCTTCATTAATCCAGACCCCGAGGTAAGGAACTTCCTGCGGAGAAAAGGAAATGATTGTCGAGACCTTTTCTTTGGGGTGTACTACCTTTACCCAACCTTGGCGTAACTTTTGGGCGGTGTACCATTTTCCGCATAATCCCGAATGCATGTCAAACTTCTCGTGTCGGCCAAAGAGTGAATCTTGTTTTCGGATCAGTTTTCCGTAATCTCCGAATATTCCTCCATCATATGCATTGATGAAAGAAGACAGTTCGTCAGGTAATTCGATATGAGTTCCTTCGCAAAGTACGAATAACATATGGGCAGCCCAGATTACGGAAACCGATGTTGCGCAGAGATTAGTTAATACATAGTCGAGTCTGATCCCTGAATTTTTACACGTGACGGTGCGTTGCAATTTGTACGGAAACGAAGTGCCTATCACTTCAGAATATATCATATCATCTGATTGCGAACACACCCACGGGAGTGACCATACATCTCCGTGGTCTGGAAAGCGAACAGGTCCCCATGGTAAAACAGTACAGTCATCGATATCAATCGTCGGAAACATTTCATCGAATCCATATGAATCAGCCAATGTAAAATCCATCGGCCATTTATCTTTCATCAAAGAACGTGAAATCTGTGGTGAGGTGACTAAAAGTTCCAAATCTTTCGGCCGAAATTTCAGCGAAGAAATTTTAGCTCCATGATCAGGATCGACCGAAAGAGTATAGTATTGGTTTGCAATCGTTAACATTCCGATAATTCCTGTTATCTCAGACTTTCCTTGTTTGCTGTTTGAATTGGTCAATCAACACCGCAATGAGAAGAATCAAGCCACGTACGACATATTGGTAAAACGTAGGGATGTTCATCAGGTTCATTGCGTTTTGTACCGTACCCATGATCAACACACCGACGATAGCCCCGAGAATGGGGGCGACTCCACCGGAAAGAGAAACACCACCAAGTACGCATGCCGAGATAACGTCAAGCGAAAATCCTTGGGAAGTGTTGGGTTGCCCGCTTGTCATCCTACTGGCTAATACAACTCCTGCAAATCCTGCCATTAATCCTTGGATTGAGAAAATAAGCATACGGGTTTTATCGACATTGATACCCGCCAGCCTGGCCGCTTCTTTATTTCCTCCGATCGCAACGGTGTTTTTTCCAAACGTCGTTGATCGGATTAGGATTGCAAACACAACAAAACAAATTATTGTAATCCAAATCGGAGCGGGAATACCCAAAATCATTCCATTTCCCAGGACGAAGAATTTGGCATTACCGATGCTCCGAGCTTCACCTCCGGCTACGATAAAAGCTAAGCCGCGGACTATCTGACTCATCGCCAATGTGGTTATAAGAGCATTGATACGTCCCTTTGCAATGATGAACCCATTCAGGAATCCGATTAGCCCTCCACCGAGAACACCGAGCATTATTCCGAAGAATACATTGTTGGTGCTATTGATGATTACAGCGGCTGTCACTCCACTGAACGCAATCACATTTTCCACAGAAAGGTCAAAATCACCCGAAGCCAAACAAAATAGCATCGTGCAGGAAACCATTCCTACCATCGATACTGATAATCCGAGGCCAATCATATTGCGCCAAGTGAGGAAGTAAGGGACGAAAATTGCTAATAACAGGAATAATACAATGAAAATCACTAACATTCCTGAATCTTCCCATATGCTTCTTAGACTCTTTTGGATTCCTTGCTTGCTAAATTGTGCCATATCAAACTTCCTCTCTTTCCCTATCTTCGGCAATGTCATCTCGGCTAAGCCGTCTGGTGTTCTTTATGTTTTGCGGGTAAAGCGTAAGACAATATTTGCTCTTTATCCATTTCGTTTCTTAAAATCGTATTGACGATCTTTCCTTCTCTCATGATGACCAATCTATCACAGATTCCCATGATTTCGGGCAAATCGCTTGATACACAAATAATAGAAATGCCCATCTCAGTCAGTTTATACATCAGATTGTAAATTTCATTCTTAGTCCCTACATCAATTCCCCGTGTAGGTTCGTCCATGATCAATACTGAAATATGTTCACCCAACCAACGTGCAAGAATTACTTTTTGTTGATTCCCTCCAGAAAGATTTTTAATGATTTGTTGTCTGCTCGGAGTTTTTATGTCTAATTTTTGGATAAAAGAATCCGCGTTTGTCTTCTCCCATTCTCGGTCAATAAAAAATTTCATCTTAAGGTTATCACGCCTGCTGCTGATATTGATATTTTCCTCAACACTTCTGATAGGAATGATTCCTTCATCCTTACGGTCTTCAGGAAGAAACGCGATACCTTGGCGTATCGAATCTTTAGGTGATTTGATTTGAATAGTTCTCCCTTCAAGAGAAACTGTTCCCTGCGAATGTCTCACAGCACCGTACAACCCTTTCATCAACTCAGTACGGCCAGCACCCACCAGACCGAAAAATCCGAGAATCTCACCTTTATAAAGATCGAATGATGCCGGGATTTTTAATCCCGGGCAAACGAAGTCTTTAACCGATAACAGCGGGACATCCGATCGTTCTCTTTCACGATAGTTATAGATATCGGAGATTTCTCTTCCCACCATCTTGCTGACAAGAATATCATGATTGACTTTTTTCATATCTTCGAACTTTTCGATTAACTTTCCATCACGGAATACTGTCACCGAATCACATATTTCAAACACCTCTTCCAGTCTATGAGACACATAGATGATTGTTTTCCCCTGTTCCTTAAGTGTGTTGATTATCCTGAAAAGATTGCGGATTTCTTTTTGGGAAAGCGAACTTGTAGGTTCATCAAAAGCGATAATCCGTGCATTGAGCAATAACGCTTTCGATATTTCAATCATCTGCCTTTGGGCGATAGGAAGAGTTTTGATTTTTGCCTGGGGATCAATTTCCTCCATGATGTACTGCAATTGTTTTGTAGCTGTTTCATACATCGAGTTGAAATCGATTAAACCAGTCTTATTGACCGGGAAATGTCCAAGCATCATGTTTTCAGCAACAGTCATCTCCGGAACAAGGTTTAATTCTTGATATATGACAGCGATACCAGCAGATAATGCATCTTTCGTCGATTTGAATGTATACTGTTTGCCATCTATTTTAATCGTACCTTTTTCTGGTATGTATGCTCCGCTAAGAACTTTTAGCAGTGTGGATTTGCCTGCGCCGTTTTCCCCTATCAAACCTCCAATCGTCCCTGCTTCAAGAGAAAAATCAATTGAATCCAAAGCTTGGACTCCAGGGAATGATTTGGAAATTCCGTGTAATTCCAACGTTTTAATCATGTGATGCTACTCCCTATTCATGTTGTCATACATCCGTGCCTGTCTATTTTACTGCAATTTACATGCCAAATATTTCCTTATGTGTCTATTTATTCCGAAAATCTAAGACTTGTACCTATCTTCGGTTTGCGCAGGTGACCGAAGGTGGCTGGTGTTACCCACTTTTTACTTGGATTGAGTAGTAAAAGTAACAAACTGGAATAGATATATGGACAGGTAAAAATTTCCTTAGATTGCGTTTTTAATAATGCTGACCTATTATGTATGAACTATGGAAGGCCGAATACTGATTATTGATGACGAACAAGAATATTGTATTTCTTTGAAGAAATTGTTGGTCGCACACGATATTAATTGCGATTACTATCTCGACCCAGTTTCTGCAATCGATAAAATCCAGCAATGTTCCTACTCGCTTCTGATCAGTGATTTGAAAATGCCTGGGATGAGCGGAATCGATTTGTTACAGAGGATCCGTGAAATTCAACCCGCTCTTCCAATCATCATGGTAAGTGGTTATGCCTCGACTGACTCTGTCGTTGAAGCGATGCAATGTGGAGCACTGAATTTCTACGAAAAACCTGTTCCGTTTCAAAAATTACTCGCAGAAATTAAAAAGATCATTGAAAAACAAGGTCTGGCCAATACGATTGACAGGACTGAAGTAAACGGGGTAGGAACGATTATTACGGTAAACGATCGGATGAAACACCTCATACATATTGCTAGAAAAGCTGCCACTACCGATGCACCGGTGATAGTGACTGGGAAAAGCGGTACCGGGAAAGAATTGTTTACTTCAATCATCCATGAATGCAGTCATCGAAAAGATGGTCCGTTCATAAAGATGAATTGCGCAGCAATTCCTGAGACATTACTTGAAAGCGAATTATTCGGGTATGACAAAGGAGCGTTTACCGATGCAAAAAAGGACCAAAAGGGGAAATTTGAAATTGCTGATGGGGGAACATTGTTTTTTGATGAGATAGGTGATATGAGCCTTCAGACCCAAGCAAAATTATTACGAATCTTGCAGGAAGGAGAATTTGAAAGACTTGGTTCGCACCAAACTAGGAAAGTTAATGTCCGTTTTGTTGCAGCGACAAATCAAAACCTGCAAGAGAAAATTCAAGCGGGAAGTTTCCGGGAGGATCTTTTCTTTAGATTGAGTGTCATCCAGATAGAAATACCATCCTTAAGTGAACGGCCGGATGATATCATTCCACTTTCACGCTATTATCTTGACACGTTCAATCATAAATATCATAAGCAGATACAGGGATTCTCAGAAGATGTCATGAATGTTTTGTTACTCCATACATGGCCTGGCAATGTAAGGGAATTGAAAAACTGCATAGAGCGATCGGTTATCTTTTGTGAAAATGATCTTATCACATGTGACGATATTCCACCCCATTACCATAACGGAAAAGAATGTATTGAGAATGATTCACCGCCGTTGCAATCATTTTATGACAGTGTCAGCAGGGAGATGATCTTAAATGCACTCGATAAAGTACAAGGGAGTCGGACCAAAGCTGCAGAATTACTCAATATCTCTCGGAAAACGCTCTATCTGCGGATGAAGAAGTTGGGAATAAGTATATGAGCCGTAGGAAAATCATATTACGATTGGAGGATATTCGGTATGCCTATGGTCATAGTGTAGCGCTGAACAACGTTGATTTTGTCTTATTTGAGGGAGAAATTCATGCAATAACAGGGGATCACCGCTCTGGTAAAACCACATTAGGCAAGATAATTGCAGGATCGGAAAAGAAACAGGAAGGGAGAATGTGGTTTGACGGGTTTGAGATAAACAATCTCACGATTCAAAAGGCAATCCAACTCGGCATCGGGATGGTCTACCAAGTACAGAAAAATCTTGTTCCATCGATGAATGCTGTTGAAAATGTTTTTTCCGGCAACCACCATAAGTTTTTTATCACGAAGAAAGATCGGGAACAAATGGAAAATTCTTGCCAAGAATTATTGGGTAATTTTAATTTGGATTTACCCCTTGATACTCCTTTATATAAGCTGAGTGAACGAGATAGGCAGATAATCAATATATGCCATGTCCTAGCTCGTAGGCCCAAGGTGCTGATTCTTGATGATATCGTAAACTCGTTGTTACCTTCCGAAGTGGATCAGGTCTTTGAATTACTAAAGCAAGAAAAAGAACAAGGCACATCGATCATTTATATTACTTCCAATCTTAACGAAGTGTTTAAAATCGCTGATAGGGTTACTATCTTGCAGGAAGGATATCGTAAAGGAACTGAAAATGTGCAAGCGTTGGATCCCGCGAGGTTGGTTAACCTAGCCTTTACCAGTAATGTTAATGAAAGCCAAAAGACAAGTGTTAGTTCTCTACTCAATTCTTACCAGGAATCAATGATTGATGACCTCCCCATCGGGGAAATGCTGGTGAATCAACAATATGAAGTCGTATTTTTAAATCAGCAAGCTAAAAAACTTCTCAAACATATACCGTTGCAATACAGAAACAAACCGTTTTCACAGCTATGTGAATTCTTGAATGAAAGTGTTCTCAGCGATATCGCTTCATTTTTTAACAGTGGGAGCGGAGGATCGTTGGAAGCGGTAAAAGTTGGAGATTCGATACTAAAGTTCACCTTTTCTCCAATAATCGATCAAAATGCCGAACGAATCGGAACCAATATTTTTATTGAAGACATGAGCTTTGATTACCAAACCCGAGAATATCTGATGCAAGCAAATAAGAATGCGAGCGTCGCGGCATTGGCAGCAGGTGTAGCTCATGAGATAAAAAATCCTCTTGCAATCATTCAAAATTATGTTGACTTAATAAAGCTTACACACCTTGATGAAGAATGTGTAACCAATGTTACCCATATTGAGCGTGAATTGAAACGTATTTCTGAAATTATTGGGAATTTACTCTCCTTTTCAAGGATAAATCGGTTATCATTCCAACCTCTTTCACTAGAGAAAGTACTTGAAGAAGTGTTGATGCTACTTGGACATAGATTAAGTCAGAAGAACATCAGTGTGAAAAAGAAATTCAAGTCAATTTCATTTGTTAATGGTGATGAGAACAAGTTGAAGCAACTATTTATCAATCTGATCATGAATGCAAATGAAGCGGTTCTCGATTATGGGATCATTGAGTTGGAATTAGCCGAAGATACATCGAACAGAACTGTTTCTGCGATAGTCAGTGATAACGGTCACGGGATATCCTATCAAGACAGAGATAAAATATTTTATCCGTTCTATACGACAAAAATGTCAAGGACAAACATTGGATTGGGACTCTCTATTTGTCAAAACATTGTTGAATTACATAAAGGTGTCATGAAATTTTCAAGTGCCCAAGGCCAAAAAACATCGTTTGTCGTTACATTTCCTGCCTTGAACAGGGAAGACGACATATAGGTCTGCAAATTCATGTGATGTGTGAAAAAATCTACCCATATTAGAGTCACTCTGTGCAACATGCTACCCAATTCTATCGTTGCCGGATGGGAATAGTTGATTTTCTCACTTGGTATGGTTCTTGCAACACGGAAGATAGCCGTTTACGGTGCTAGCACATTGGAAACAGTATCCGTGTATACTGGATGTGCAAAAAACGAAAAAAAGGAGTCACTATGAAAAAAGTTGTTGTTTTACTGATGGTGCTATTGCTGGTGGGTAGCGTTGTATTTTCCCAAGGTGCGGCGGATCAATCTAAAGATCAGCCCATAAAGATTGGATTTTTGGTTAAATTGGCAGAAAATTCTTGGTTCCAGGATGAATGGAAGTTCGCGCAAATGGCAGCTGATGAGTATGGTTTCGAACTAATAAAAATCAGTACGCCGGACGGAGAAAAAGTACTGTCTGCGATTGATAACCTCGCCGCACAGAAAGCACAAGGTTTCATCATTTGCACTCCCGATGTTAAACTTGGACCTTCAATCAAGATGAAAGCCGACCAGAATAACCTGAAAGTCATGAGTGTTGACGACAGATTCGTGGGATCGGATGGTAAACCAATGGAAAATGTCCACCATATGGGCATTTCTGCCTATCAGATTGGAAGGCAAGTTGGAGAAACAATCATGCTCGAAGCCCAGAAGAGAGGATGGGATTTGAACAAAACCGGAGTTGCTTGCCTGACTTACGATACATTGCCGACAAGCAAGGAACGGACTGATGGGGCAACAGACAAAATTGTAGAGATGGGATTCCCTGCTAACCGTGTGTTCAAAGGACCGACAAAAACCGACTCTACCATGGAGGGAGGTTTTGATGCTACGAATATTCTCGTCGCAGCCCATCCTGATGTACAATACTGGTTCGTCTACTCTCTCTGTGATGACACTACGATCGGTGGAGTCAGAGCATTGGAAGGAAATGGCATCAAATCTGAAAATATTATTGGTGTAGGCATCAATGGGAATGAACTTGCCATAAGCGAACTTGAGAAGCCCATGACCGGATTCCATGCCACCGTTTTACTTGCGGCAAAACGCCATGGTTATGAAACAGCGGTAAACATGTACAAATGGATTGCCGAAAGTACTGAACCCCCTTTGTTGGTTGAGACCTCCGGCGTTGTCATGAACCGCGAGAATTACGAAGATGTTTTGGTAGAGATGGGATTGCGCTGATAGTCTCGTCATGGAAAAGCTAAGATTTCTCTAGTGTTTAATGAGGATGGGCTGTCCGATTGATAATTCTCATCGGAACCCATCCTCTTTTGGAAAACACATGGCTATAGGATGAAAAAAATTTCCATTGAGGTGAGAGGAAACATCATGTCGAAAGTTGCATTGATAACTGGTGGGAGTAAAGGAATCGGACGTGCTATCGTACTTGAGCTTGCCGCTAGCGGTTATGACATAGGAATCAATTATTACAGTCATGGCGAACTTGCTGAAGAGGTTAAACAAGCTGTAATACAGATGGGACGACGTGCTGAAACCTACCGGGCGGATGTTGGCACAGTTAGTGAGATCGAAGATATGTTTTCTCGTTTCACCGACGATTTCGGAACACTTGACCTCATGGTGAATAATGCCGGGGTAAGCATGTTCGCCCCGTTAACAGAAGCGACTGAGCAATTGTGGGATACCATCAACAATATCGATTGGAAAGGGACTTATTTTTGTACTCAGGCTGCAGCGCGATTGATGATTGCACAGAAACATTGCGGTGTGATAATAAATCTTGCCTCAAATCAGAAGGATAGTTGCTGGCCTACGGCGAGTATTTATGGCCCGGTCAAGGCTGCCATCGCAAAATTCACGAAACACGCGGCAATTGAATTAGCTCGCTATGGGATTCGTGTGCTTGCGATTGCCCCGGGTTATACAGATGTGGGATGGCCGCTTGGCAACCCCGTTCACGAAGCTAAAGATAAGATTCCATGCAAACGGTTTGCCACTCCACAAGAAATCGCTCGAGTGGTTCGACATCTCGTTTCCGATGATTTTTCATATATGGTCGGATCTTGCCTGTTGATTGACGGCGGCGCCATTCTACCGGTTGTCACCGAAACTGATCTCGATACAAATTGGTCTTCCACGGCATTGTCGCCAGAAAAAAAATGAGAAGGATTACACGATGAAGATAACCGCAATTGATGTCTTTCATGTCAAACCACGATGGGCTTTTGTTAAAGTCACCACTGACGATGGTGTTATAGGGTGGGGAGAAGCGATGGTTGAGGGAAGGGCGAGAACAGTAGAGACTGCGATTCGAGAACATATCCCCTTCCTCATAGGTCAGGATCCGATGAGGATAGAATATATTTGGCAATCATTGTATCGAAATACCTTCTATCGCGGTGGAATTGTTTTGGTAAGTGCGATTAGTGGTATTGAACAAGCACTATGGGATATCAAAGGGAAAGTACTCAAAGCTCCTGTCTATGAGTTGTTCGGGGGGATCTACAGAGACAAGATAAGAATTTATGGACATTGTTGGGGGGCGACGACAGAAAAGATAATCGACAGGGCTCTTGAACGACAGAGAAAAGGCTTTACCGCAATCAAGATCCTGTTGGAGCCTTATACGAGCAACCGCGGCATTAAACGCTATATTGATTCACAGATCGTACGATTTGCTCAGATTCGCGAGGCTGTCGGAGATGATCTCGATATTGCCATCGATTTCCATGGTCGTATAAGTCCTGATATCGCTATACAGATTATTGAAGGGTTGGTTCCATACAGGCCGTTATTCATTGAAGAGGCTTGTCTACCTGAAAACTATGAATCAATGCGTGAAATCGCCAGAAAATCTATGCTTCCGTTGGCTACGGGAGAACGATTGGTCACACGACATGGCATTAGGCCGTTACTGGAATCAAATACTGTTTCAGTCATCCAGCCTGACCTCTGCCATGCCGGAGGGATATCCGAGGTGAGAAAAATGGCAGCGATGGCAGAGACCTACTTTGTGAAAGTGGCTCCCCATAACCCACTTGGACCTATTTCTTTAGCTGCTAACATTCAATTGGCTGCCTGTACGCCTAATTTTTTGATCTGCGAGCATTTTGGAATGAAAGAAGAGTGGGATATTGGAGAAGGGTATTTACATACGCCTTTTGTTATCGATAATGGATATATCACCATACCTACGGATCCAGGTCTCGGTATAGAAGTGAATGAAGATATTGTTCGAGAGCGCTCGTATCTTGGTGATTGGGATTCACCTAGACTCTATGCGGATGATGATCAGACTATCATAGATTGGTAGGAGGCGCATTTTGATGGAAAGAACACAACAGCAGCTGAATTGCGTAATCGGGACAAGAATTTCACATCATGAGAAAAGTTATCATTTGCTGAGTTTTGATTTTGAAACCGGGACAATGAATATTATCGAGTCTCTTGATACGATTGTTTCTCCGACCTTTACCATTCGACATCCGTTTTTACCGTTATTGTATGCGGTCAGTGAGTCAGCTGAAACAAAAGGCGTGAAACAGGGTGCTGTCGTTGTTGTCGAACTTGCTGCAGATTCCCAATCGTTTAGCCGTATATCCAAAACACTTCCGATGGTACTCAGCGGTGGTACGCATCCGTGCCATCTTCATATCGATAAGGAGGGAACCACGCTTTTCGTATCGAATTATGGTGATGGGGTCTTTTCTGTTATCGCCCTCGATGGCAATGGACAGATGAAGGCATTGTCGCAACGATTTGCGTTCGCGGGTGTAGGGACTCATCCGGAACGACAAGAATGTTCACATATCCACTCTTCAATTCTTTCTCCGGACGAAAGGTTTATATTTGTTGCTGATTTAGGCCTGGATCGTTTGGTCCGATATGATTGTAAACGAGAAGATATGGCCAAGTCGATTGTCTTGGACAACGAGACATACTTTGGCGTGGCCGGAGGTTCTGGTCCCCGGCATATGCATTTTTCACTTGACGGACGGTTTTTATATGTCGTCCAAGAGTTGTCCAATGAGATTTCAGTGTTCGATTATGATGCTATCGACGGATCTATTCAACTAATCCAAACTATTTCAACACTTCCTGAAGATCGTCCCGATGTGGTGCATACTGCAGCTGATATTCATGTATCCGTTAACGGGTCATTTCTCTATTGCTCTAACCGAGGCCATGAGAGCATCGTGTGTTATACCAGGGATGATAAGACAGGACTTTTGGGTGTGGTGGGGTATTTTTCGTGCCACGGGAAACACCCGCGAAATTTTTCTCTTGATGCTCAGGGGGAATGGATACTGATAGCCAACGCAGATAGTGATGATGTAGTCATTTGCCCAATCGATAAGCAAACGGGAGCCATTGGGGTTCCGGTCCATCATGTTGCGATCCGGCAACCGGTATGCATCTGTTGGTTGTAAGCAACCTCCAATTATTACCCATATTCCCGGATTCAAAATTCAAACAGTAATCTGTTTTAAATCAAACAATTCTGTGTGGTAATCAAATAGTAAATTAATCGATTGATACCATTTACCGACCATGCTGTTATGAGGTATACCGTTTGTAGGAGGTAGCGTATGAAAAAACGCATTGCCATGGCGTTTTTATTACTGGTCGTACTTCTGGTATCCTTCGGTTGCAAGAAGGGAAAGAATGACGGAGAAAGTGAAAAGCTTACGGTCGGAATGATGAGTGCGGTTGATTCGATACCGTTCTATCTAGCACTTGAGAGAGAGTATTTCGAACAAGAAAAAGTACATGTCGAATTAGTATTGTTTACCAATGCCCAACATAGACAAACAGCGCTGCAAACAGGACAAGTGGATGGGGCGATGACCGACCTGGTTGCCCTGGTCACGCATTCGAACACAGATTTCAAACTGAAGGGAACACTCTCCACAGACGGGATTTTTCCCCTGCTCATCAATAAAGAAGCGACGGAGAACGATCGGCTGGCTATCGGAACGATGGAAATCAGTGTCACCAATTATGTTCTTGAAAAGTATCTTGCGGGAAAGAAAATCCTCGAAAAGGTGTATATCAATGAAATTCCTGCCAGACTCGAAGCTATCCTTGCAGGACAACTTGACGGAGGGATCTTCCCCGAACCGTTCGCATCGGTAGGTCAACTGCGCGGTTTGGAAAAATTGGTGTTTCCTGAGATTCCTCGCCAGAGTTTGAATATCATCGCTTTTACCGAATCGGCAATAAAAAATAAGGGTTCTGCAATAAAAAAATTCAGCAGAGCTTATGCCCGAGCGATTTCGGATCTGCAGGAAAGGCCGGAATTGGCGTTTGACACGATGGCAATTTTTATCCCCAATTATTCGAATGAAATCGATTCGGTCGTTACTTTGCCCATATTCAACGATCCGCAATTACCAGATACTTTGTTTATCGAGGAAATTATCAATTGGACTGAATCGGTGACCAAGGTTGCTTTTCCCGTCGATGCAGAATCGATCGTAGACCGTACGTTTATTGAGGGCCTTTAATGCTGAATATTCGCAATGTCCGTATCAATTATGGTGAAAAGACGGCTTGTTCCAATATTTCTCTTGATGTTAAAACCGGTGAAAGTGTAAGTATCATCGGAAAAAGCGGTTGCGGGAAAACCAGTTTGCTCTATGCGATCGCCGGATTGCTTCCTGTGGCAGAAGGTTCGATTTCTATCGATGGAGGTACCGAATCCTGTTCCATCATGTTCCAGCAAGATAGGTTGTTGCCATGGAAAAAAGTGATTGATAATATTGTGTTGGGATTGGAAAAAAAGATGCGATCGGAGGCCCAAGCTCTACTTGATCGGATGGGATTGTCAACCTATCGCGACAACTATCCCGATCAGCTCAGTGGAGGCGAGCGTCAGCGTGTTGCTCTTGCTCGAAGCTTGATTCGTGCTCCAAAGCTTCTGTTGCTCGATGAACCGTTGGCTTCATTGGATGAGCAAACTCGGGAACTACTTCAAGACGATATCAAGGATTATATTGTTTCAAAAGGCATCACATTGCTTTTGGTCACCCATAGTATCCAAGAAGCGCTCTATATGGGAAGCAAGATCGTTGTCATGACAAACAATGGATTTGTCCATGCTATTGAGAATCCAATTTTCCATGAAGCCCTCATGCGTGGCCGAAGTGAGTTCTTTTCATTGGAAAAATCTCTTAGGAAAGCTTTAAAAGGAGTGTAGGGTGAACTATATCAAAGGTGCTTTTGCAGTATTGCTCTTCTGGTATCTCACAGCGTGGATGATAGCTTCACCGATCATTCCTTTTCCCCATCTGGTCATAAAGTATTTGATAGATAATTTCTTGACCGGATCGCTTCACCTACATGTTTTGTTTTCCCTCTACCGGATTGTCACGGGCATAGCGATCGCCCTATTTCTTGCGATTCCGACTGGAATGTTCACTGGAAGGATCCGCGCCCTTGATCAGGTGATAAGTCCTGTTCTGTATCTGTTGTATCCTTTGCCAAAAATCGCTTTCCTGCCGGTGTTCATGGTGTTGTTTGGCATCGGTGACATTTCAAAGATCATTTTAATTGCCCTCATCATCTATTTCCCGGCCGCAGTGCATATCCGTGATGGGGTAAAGTCAATACCGCTTCAGTATTTTGAACTCGGGTTGGCATGCCGACTTTCTCCAAAGAATATCGTGAAAGATATCATGTGGCCGGCAATGCTTCCCCAATTATTTTCATCGTTGAGAATCACTTTGGGTATTTCTCTTTCCGTGTTGTTTGTCAGCGAGAATTATGCAGCGACATACGGGATGGGGTACCACATCATGAATAATTGGGTGATGGCCAATTATATCGGGATGTATGGGGGGATCGTACTTTTAAGCTGCACCGGGTTAGGATTGTATATTCTCATCGATACGATTGAGCATGTGGCCATCCCTTATAAGAATACCGCTAGAAGAAAAACGTTAAGTATCTGACATCAGACAATTACATCTGGAATTTCCCCCTAAAAGGAATTACTCTATTTTTT
>LSQX01273927.1_pt1 | contig 62741 bp, 67 predicted proteins | sample 654561 | NCBI WGS metagenome assembly LSQX01 (sample SAMN04489861, study PRJNA283612) | anaerobic digester metagenome | isolation source: 4 biogas reactors fed with cattle manure at either 37C or 55C with and... | place: Denmark: Kongens Lyngby | collected 2014
TTGTTCAAATCTTAAGTTAAAAAGGTCAAAGATAGTAACATTTTTCTAAAAAGTGAAGATACAGTATACTGCCTTATTCTTGAAGAAGCCTAGTTTTCCTTTTTATAGAAAATATTTATGTTTTCCTATAATTTTTGCCTGAGTTAAAAAAGATTTTAAAAAGTTTGTATTTTACTGCACGATAGTTTAGAATAGGTTTAATGTCTTAGGGAGGTTTAATTATGGTGGCAAAAGATGTTTATTTACAATGGCTCCAAGGTGAATTTTTAACTGAAGCAGAGAAAGCAGAGTTAAAAGCTATCGCTCAGGATAGTCAAGAGATCGAAGAACGCTTTTATAAAGGATTGAGCTTTGGTACAGCAGGCTTACGAGGCATTTTAGGTGTAGGAACTAACAGAATGAACACCTATGTGGTGCGTCGAGCCACTTTAGGCTTGGCTAATTATATTGTTTCCTTAGGTGAAGAGGCTAAAGCCCAAGGAGTGGTCATTGCTTTCGACAATCGTCGTTTTTCACCTGAGTTTGCCCAAGAAGCAGCTTCTGTTTTAGCAGGCCAAGGTATTAAGGTCTATCTCTATGAAAAATTGCGGCCTGTACCTCAATTATCCTTTTCTGTTAGGCATTTTAAGGCTATTGCCGGCATCATGGTTACAGCCAGTCATAATCCAGCCCAATACAACGGATACAAGGTTTTTTGGCAGGATGGGGCCCAGATAGCTAACGAACAAGCCGATGCCATCACCAAAGCCATCGAAGCCATCACAGCATACGATTTGCCCTCTTACGATCTTGCTAAAGCTAAAGAGCAGGGCTTGATTGTCCATCCCGGCATCCATGTGGACCAGGCTTATTACGATATTATCTTCAAACAATCCCTATATAGTAAGGAAATTGCGGAAATTGCAGCCGATTATCCTTTAGTCTATACGCCCTTACATGGAACCGGTGAAATACCTGTGAGCACCATGCTCCAGAGATTGGGCTTTAACAATATTCATTTGGTCAAAGAGCAAGCAGAGCCTGATTCGGAATTTCCCACCGTAGTTTCACCCAATCCTGAAGATCCTAGAGCCTTTGATTTAGCTCTAGATCTGGCTAAACAAGTCAAGGCCAAGTTAATTTTAGCCACTGACCCTGATAGTGATAGGGTAGGGGTGATGATTCCTGATAGAAATGGCGAGTATTTACTTCTGACCGGAAACCAAACAGGTTTTCTCCTTACCTATTATTTTCTCAATGGATTGAAGGATTTAAATCGCTTGCCCGAAAATGGCCTTTTAATCACTACAATCGTGACGGCCAATTTAGGAGCGGAAATAGCGGCAAGTTTAAATGTGAAAAATATCAAGACCCTTACCGGTTTTAAGTACATGGGTGAAAAAATCAAAGAATTTGAATCGACTAAAGAGTATGAGTTTTTATTGGGTTATGAAGAGAGTTATGGCTATTTAGTAGGGACTCACGCCCGAGACAAAGATGGTGTGGTTACTGCCATGCTGGTGGCTGAAATGGCAGCTTTTTACGAGAGTCAAGGTATGAGCCTTTATGATCTTCTCTATAAAATCTATGAAGATTATGGATATTATTTAGACGAAACAAAATCTTTAACCTTGGAAGGTATAGAAGGTTTAGCCAAGATCAAAAAAGCCATGGTGGATTTGCGGGCTGAACTTCCAGTGGAATTCGCCGGAGTAAAAGTGGAAAGAATTGAGGATATCCTAGAGGGGCAAGTATATGTCAATGTTTCGTCTTTACAGAAAACAGACGATAAAATTGATCTTCCCAATGAAAATGTGCTCAAATTCTTTTTGGAAAATGAGGCATGGATAGCAGTCAGACCTTCTGGAACTGAGCCAAAACTGAAGATTTACATAGGTGTTAAGGAAAAAAGCGAAGAAAAAGCTGAATTGCTCCTAAAATCCCTGATGCAGGATGCCTTGGTTAAAATTGAAGCAAGCTTTTAAAAAGTATAAATAAAACCATAGAAAAGGGCGAAGAAGACGCAATCTTTGCCCTTTAGATTTAACCGTAAAGGCCGTCAAGTGATTTCGCTGTCGGGCTAAGGTTCGGTTTTCTTGTCAATTTTGCTCGTTCACAAATCTGCTTTTAGAATTTAAGGTATTCTAGTTTTGAGAATTCAATGAATATGCAAATCAACGTAGGACTCAATTTTTATTTATCTGAAAGCTTTGACAAGTGACCAGATTCCAACATTTGAGCTTGGGGATAATCCGCTTTTATGAAAATTAAAATCCAATGTTTATTCGTTAACTGATTTTCTTAAAGCCTGAACTTAATTCAATTTGCTTTAGAATCATTAGCTTTTGTTTAGATTGGAATCCTATAGTTTCTCATATGGTAGATTTTCAAAAAGCAGAAGATTTAATCCTTTCCGCCTTTGCTTAATTAGCTTTTGTAAATAATAGGATAAATTAAATAATTAATTTAAATTTGGGCAGGAGACAATAGGTAAAGCAGAGAATTATTAAAAGAATATAGCTGTTTTTCGGCTATAAAAGACTATGAAGCCAGGGAGGCTTAAAAGTGAAAAAATATTTAGTTTTTTTTATGGTTTTAATCATTTCAATAAGCCCTTTATTTAGAGGATTGTTTTTTCCTTTTGAAATGTATCTTTCCTTTGCAGCCCTGAGCTTTTTGGGTGGGGCTTATCTTATAAGTAAATATCGTTTAGGCGAAAAATTTAGAATACCAGGTGGAGTATTTTTTAGCTCTTTAATTATGCTATTAGCTTATCTTTTAGCTTTTGCAAAGGCGGCAAATCCCAGAGGCAACATTGAAATGGTCATGCAGTTGATAGTTTATATGTTGATAGCTTTTGTTTTAAGCGATTATTTTCATGACAAAAAGCAGGAATTAGTCAAGTTTTTCTTTTTACCCCTGATTTTCGGAGGCTCCCTAGCCGCCTTTTTAGGATTGGCAGGGTATACAAAGGTCTTTACCGGTTTGAAAGACACTATAAATGGAAATCGCATAGGTTCAACCCTACAATATGCCAATACAGCTGCTGTTTACTTCCTATTAATATTGTTGATGCTGATCTACTTCATGGTAGTGGAAAATAAGACCTATTATAAGGTTGGCGCAGCGGCTTTGGGTCATGTGCTTTTAATGGCTTTGTTTTTTACCAGCTCCAGAGGAGTTTTCTTACTCTTTCCACCAATGATCTTCTTGATATTTTTAATCGTCATGCCTTTGGGCACAAAACTCAAGGGGTTTCTTGCCATCTTAGCAATGTCTTTGCCCATGATTATCACAATGAAACCCTTTAACGCAGCGGCTTTCAACAGTGATTTGGCTCCTGCTTCCTTGCAACTCCTCTTTGGGGCTGCACTCAGTGGGGTTTTATTCTTCCTTTTCGATTTGCAGCGACTGATTCAGCGCCGAAGGAGAACAGAACTGGCTCTGATCTTCCTATTGGGAATAATCTTAGTCGTCGTCGCTGGAGTAAAAGGCGAGGTAATCATTACAGCTATCAATCGTTTTGTCGAATTGAATGTTCCCAAGGGCGTCTTAGATCGGATGCACGATATCAATCTTGAGACTAAAAGTGTCGTCATGCGTTTCGAATTCTTTCGAGAAGCCTGGACTTTAATCAAGAAAAGGCCTTTGATTGGCTATGGTGGCTACGGTTTCGCTTCACTCTACCAGAGTGTGCAAAATGTTTATTATGCCGCTCGTTTAGTTCACAACCACTACCTGCAGGTCTTCGTCGAAGCTGGTATCTTTGGTATTTTAGGCTTTATTGGCACCATTGTTTTTGGTCTGTTCTATTATTTTTACGGACGTTTAAGGGAAGTGGAACTAAACAAAAAGACCGTGGCAGCAGTTTTATTCTGTTCTCTTTTGGCTTTGAGTGCTCATTCAGCCATCGATTTTAACTTGAGCTACAGTTCTATGGGCTATATACTTTTTGCTTTAACAGCAGTGGCTTCGATTTTTGGCCCTAAAAATAAATATTTAAACCGAGAAGCCTTTAATTTTAAAAAGCAGTGGCAAATCTTAACCTTTTCCGTTGTTTTGTTGACCTTCCTCTTCAGCGTTCCTTTCAGCTTAGCCGCCAATCAAATCGAGGTTGGCTCCAAGGCTAAAAAGCAGATTGTAGCGGTTCAGGCTATCACGGCCTATGAAAAGGCAGTCAGGCTCGACCCCTTACACGCTGGGCCTCGTGCTGAGTTGGCCGATTTATATACTTGGATGGCCAATATTAGCCGCTTGGAAGCAGAAAAACAAGAATGGCTACAAAAGGCCGTAGTCCAAGCAGAGCGTTCTTTAAAGCTAGACCCTCATTATCCTTATTATAATCGGATAGCTGCTAAGGTCTATTCCAGCGCTAATATGCCTCTGGAAGCTAAGGAAAGAGCGGAGTATTTGGTTTTAATGCAACCGCTGGTCAAGAGTAATTTTGAAGTATTAGCTAAAAGCTATGTAGAAGCAGCTTTTGCTCAAGTTAAAAACGAAGATTACAAAAAAGCTCAGGAGAGTTTTTTGGCAGCTCTTGAATTAATAGAAAGAGAAGATTTAGAAGCCAATAAAACAATAATATTTTATGCCGGCCAGGCTGCTCTAGCTTTGGGTAAATTGGATACAGCTGAAGCTCTCTTGACAGAAGCAGCTGCTCATTCCCTGAATTTGCGCATGGATGCTGACAGAATGTTATATTTGATCAATCAGCTCAAAGGTAGGGAAGAGGAAAACAACAAATTCCAAGGCTTGGCCTGGATGGGTTTGGTAGAATCCACTCCTCTTTATCGCACTCTGAAGAGCCTCAATGAAAAGGCTGTTTTTCCCATTGAATAGGGCTGGAAAGCAAAATGTTTAGCTTTCCTTGCTTTTATAGAGTATCTTTTAATTAAGTTAAACAATTATTATGAGGTGAATCAATGAAAACTACGCAGAGGCTGATCGTTACTATTTTACTGGCAAGTCTTTTATTTTCTTCCGCAGTCCTGGGCAGCAATGTCAAAATCCATTACGAAAATGAGGCCAATGTCTTAAGGGAATTAGGGCTTTTCAAAGGGACCGATCTAGGTTTTGAGCTGGAGCGGCCTCCCACAAGACTGGAAGCTCTGGTCATGTTAGTCCGTCTTCTCGGTCTGGAAGAGGAAGCTTTAAAGAACGATTTATCTTTACCATTTGAAGATGTGCCCAATTGGGGCAAAAATTATGTAGCTTTCGCCTATCACAATGGCCTGACTTTAGGCTATAGCGATAAGGAATTTGGCTCCACTGACGAGACTACGGAAGCCCATTTTCTTACCTTTGTGCTCCGTTCTTTAGGTTATGATGATAGCAAAGGGGATTTTTATTGGGCCGATGCTAAAATTAAAGCAGAAGAAATAGCTCTAATCGACCAAGCTTATGCTGAGACAGTAGGAGATAAATTCTTGCGGGACCATTGCGTAGCTATTTCCTATCAGAGTCTCTTTACCTCTTTAAAGGGGGAAGCTAAAATTCTTTTAGAAAAGTTAGTGGATAGTGGTGCAGTTGATCAGGAGAAGACTGAAGGCCTGCTGGATTTGGGTGCAAAGTATGCTAAGGATGCAGCTGAGGCTTATAAAAAGCGTCAGGTAGATTTGGCCATTGAATTGTATTTGAAGGCAATTGAGCTCAAACCCGAATCGGCTGAACTCTACGATGGCTTAGGCGAAGTTTATGTTTGGATGATCAAGACCAGCCGAGAAGAGAAGGATAAGAATTACTGGCTGGAAAAACGTCAGGAAACCATTGAGAAAGCTCTAGAATTAGAGCCTGAAAACCCACAATATCTGGAACAGTATCTGCTCCATCTCTTCGATTTAGGAGAAAAGGAAGAAGCTTATTGGCAGGCTAAGGCTCTATATGAGCTGGCCGATGATAAAAAAATGGCCGGCAGATATTTAGCCAGAGCCAGCAGCGCTTTAGGTATTGAATATCTCTTGGATTCAAGAGTAGAAGAAGGCCGGGAAGTTTTGACAGAAAGCCTTGAGCTGGCTGAAAATTTCAGTCTGGCTGCCGATCTGCACATTCAGTTTTATTTAGGCAAAGCAAATTTGGCTTTGAAAAACTTTGAGGAAGCTGAAAGACTATTGAAATTAGCCCGTGAGTCCAATGAATTCAAACACGAAGGGGACAGGCTGCTCTACTTACTCAATGAAGAGACCGGTCGTTTTGTTGAAAACAAAAAGTATATTGGGGTTCCTTGGATGGGTTTGGTCGAATCTAGCCTCGATTATCGGGAAATGAAAGCGGCAATCAAGAATAATGTCTGATTATTCAAAAAACAGGGGTTTATGCTGATTCACAATTAAAGACATTTAAAAATTAAATTAATTAAAATTCTGTTTATACTGTTGACTTAACAGCATAAGCAGGTTATAATAGAAAAAAATTAGGGAGCTGATTTTATGAGAAAATATCTTTCTTTCCTTTTGGTAGCCGTATTGGTTTTATCACAGTTCACAGTTTTGGCTGATACTGTCACAGGTACAGTTTACTCAGACGAAACAGCACCTGGTGTTAACAAGCCGGTTACTGAGATTGAAGAAGAACTTGCCGATGCTGGTGTTCAAGACGTTAAGCCTACCGATTGGTTCGCAGGTTCTGTCACCGTTTTACTCGAGCAAGGCTTGCTCAAGCCCGATGCCAATGGCAATGTAGAACCAAAAGCTACTTTAGATGCAGGCACAGGCGTAGCCATCTTTGCTAAAGTTTTGGGCGTTGCTCAAAAAGATGACACTGAAGAAGCAGCTTTAGAAGCAGCAAAAGAAGTTGGTTTAATTCCCGAGGCAAAAGAAATTGATGAGCCTATGACACGTGTTGAAGTTGCCAGAATGTTAGCAATCGCTTTAGGCGTAAAATCTAACCCAGTTGCAGCTCCTTCTCAATATCCTTTTAGTGATTACTCTGCTGTAACAGCAACCGATCGCGGCATCATCAAAGCATTAGGCGAATTAGGTCTGTTCAAAGGCTATCCAGATGGAACCTTCCAGCCCAACGGTGTGTTGACCAAAGCTGAAATCTCAATCTTGGTTGACCGTATTTTAGGTATTGGTGCGTAATTAATTTTTAAAACTAAAAACCCCTTTTGCATTTGCTAAAGGGGTTTTTTCATAGGCAAGATTAAATCAGGAGTCTATATGCTAAATTTAAAATTTGACTATTTACCCAGTAATTTGCAAGAAAAATTGCAACAAGGTCCGGATAGCCAAGGGATAGAAGCTCTCGAGTGGCTTTTTGACCCGAAAACAGCCAAGAATCTACCTCTGGGCTGGTTTGATTGGCCTTTAAAGGACCACAAAGCCTTGATCGAAGATATAAAAGCTGCGGCGGCTCAAATCAGAAGCAATTCTAAAGTTTTAGTTGTCATTGGCATAGGGGGCTCTTATTTGGGAGCCAAAGCCCTTTACGATGCTCTGACTCCTTCTTTTAAAAAATCAGAGGAAAACACAGAATTGGTCTTTGCCGGCCATAACCTGAGTTCTGAATACCTGCTAAGTTTAAATCAGTATTTACAGGATAAAGATTTCAGCCTTTGCGTCATTTCCAAGTCTGGCACCACTCTAGAGCCGGCCCTAGCCTTTAGATATCTTTTCAATCTCTTGGTCCAGCGCTATGGTATGACAGTAGCTTTAGAACGGCTTTTCTTAATCACTGACCCGGAAAAGGGAGTTTTGAGAGAACTGGCTGGGCAAAACGAGATCAGTGCTTTCTCTGTGCCTGTCGATATAGGAGGGCGCTATTCGGTCCTGACAGCTGTGGGTTTGTTGCCTTTAGCCGTAGCTGGTTTTCAGATTGAAAAAATCTTAAAAGGGGCAGCCCAAGCCAGGAATGATTTTGACCGAGCTGAAAACACAGCCAAGGCCGCATTAAATTATGCCATCATTCGCCATTATTTTTACCAGCAAGGTAAAGTTGTTGAGCTTTTCGTCAGCCATCAGCCTCGATTGAAAATGTTGGCAGAGTGGTTCAAACAGCTCTTCGCCGAGAGCGAAGGTAAAGAAGGCAAGGGTCTTCTGCCGGTCAGCCTGCTCTACAGCACCGATCTCCATTCTTTAGGTCAGTTTGTCCAGGAGGGTAACCCCATCTTTTTCGAAACGGTCTTGGATATCAAGACCGAGAAAACAGATTTAAATGTAGCAACTGGTTTTTTCGATGATGGCTTATCCTATTTAGAGGGCAAGACCATGAACTTTGTTCAAAATCAGGCCTTTTTAGGGACGGTACAAGCCCATGTTGAAGGTAATGTAGCAAACTTGATCATCCAATTAGATGAGCTAAGTGAATACAGCCTAGGCTATTTGACCTACTTTTTCATGTTGGCCTGTGCCCTCAGCGGTAAAATTCTCGGTGTCAATCCCTTTGATCAACCGGGAGTAGAAGCCTATAAGAGCAATATGTACAAATTGTTGAAGAACTAAATTTAAGGGAAATCCCTGCGTATTCGCCTTGAAAGAAATTCATATCTATGATAAAATTACCTCACTTTGATTTATTTCAGTGAGGTAATTTTCTTTATCAGTATTCTATCTTTATTTTAGGAGGCTCATCAATGCAAGGACGAAATATTCGACTTTTAGTCTTTTCTGGATTGCTCATAGCTTTGGGCATCATCATGCCCTTTTTTACAGCACAAATTCCCAGTATCGGCAGTAAGCTTTTGCCAATGCATTTACCTGTTTTAATCAGCGGTTACGTCTGTGGTTGGTATTATGGTTTAGCAGTAGGGTTTATCACTCCCTTGTTGCGTAGCATCATGTATACCATGCCCCCGCTCTTTCCTACAGCCACTGCCATGGCCTTTGAATTGGCAGCTTATGGAGCCTTAACCGGTCTACTCTATAAATTCTTGCCCAAAAAACCGAAATACATCTATGTTTCCTTGATCAGCTCAATGCTTTTAGGCCGAGTTGTCTGGGGCCTAGCTTCTCATTTTCTTTTGGCAGCCAAGGGCAATGCCTTTACTTTTACTGCTTTTATGGCAGGAGCCTTTATCAATGCAATTCCCGGAATTATTTTACAAATCATCATAATTCCTCCCTTGATCATGCTTTTACAAAAAGCCAGACTCACTTTTGAAGGAAAATAATGATCGAAGCAAGAGTATATAATCAAGTTTTGACCAGGATTAGAGAAAAGTCAGAGAGTTCTGATTTGTTTATCATTGCCATTGATGGCAACAGTTCTGCCGGTAAAAGTACCTTAGGTCAAAGATTGGCCCTCGATTTAAAGGCTAATCTTTACCAGATGGATGATTTCTTTCTGCGCCCAGAACAAAGGACCCCTGAACGCCTTGAGGAAGTTGGGGGAAATGTCGATTATGAGCGCTTTGAAAAAGAAGTCCTGGCTCAGATCTTGACTAACCAAGATTTCTCTTACCGACCCTATGATTGTCAAATCGGGGATTTCCTTGCTCCTAAGTTTTTTAAACCCAACAAAATTCATATCGTTGAGGGCTCATACAGTCAGCATCCCCTTTTTGCTGATTCTTATGATTTTCGCATATTTATTAAAACAGATTATAAAATGCAGAAAAAACGGATTTTAGAGCGAAATGGCCAATTTCTCTACCAACGCTTTATAGATGAGTGGATACCCAAAGAAAACGCATATTTTTCCGCTTTTGAGACGGAAAAGAGGGCGGATTTCATCATAAAAACATGATTTAGGGGTTTATTTTAGTTCTAAATTTTTCTTTAGAATAAATTATCTTTATAAATTTTAAGTAGGATTTCATCTTGACTATCAAGAAGATAATAAAGGCAAAAATTTTTAAAAGGTGGTGGCTAAATGAAATCTTCCTTGAGGGGAAAATTATTAAAACGAGGTAATTCGTTAGCTGAAAAAGACTTCACCGCCTTAGATCAGAGATGGCAGCCTCAAACTTGTTCCGAAAAGGAAGCAATGTTAAGGGAAGTTCAATTGGAAGCCAGTGATTTTGTTTCTGTCCGAGCTACCGGTGATGAAATCGTTCAATATCTACTGGATGAATTTGAAGCGATGCCATATATTTTAAGCCCCAGCGAAAGGCTGCAATTAAAATCCAATGTAATAGCCAGTCATTTTAGTCATATGTTGAATCTACCACCCATGCCGAAAATAGAGGCTGACGGTGATGCCTGGATTTTATGGGCTGAGACGAGCCGAAAATTGATTGAACGAGCAGCCAGAGATATTCCCGATGAGCAATTAGGTCTGCGCTTTGCTTCGGTCATGTTACCTTACAATGAGCACACTGTAGATTACTATGAAGCTCGGATGTTGGAAAGAGAAAACCTGATTGAAACCTATGAGAGTTACTGTTTGAAAAACGGGGTCGATTATAAGGCCGAACTGCTAGACTATGCAGCAGTGATCTGGCTCGATATTGAGTGTTCAACCGGTTACATGACCTGGAGAAACGCCAGTGAAACCCTGGTTCAGGACATGGTCCTCTGGCAAAAATTGACTCAAGAGGATTTACAAGAAAAAAACGAACATTTTTATGCTTATCTTCGAGCTAAAGCCAATCGTCTGGCCGGCTCCTAGATATTTCTGGAGGTACTTATGTGAATCTTAATCCATTTGTTCTCACAGTTGTGGGAAAAGTTATTTGCAAGAAAAAGTAAAGAAAATAAAGACTAAAACAGAATCAGAGATTATCTCTGATTCTCTTTTTAATGAGGTGATTTAAGATGGAGAATTTTGACCTGAGTGCTTATCAAGCCAGAACTGCTTGGTATCAAAAAGCCCGATTCGGCCTGTTTATTCATTGGGGCCTCTATGCTATTCCAGCTAGGGGAGAATGGTTGCGTTCTAACGAACGGATTAGCAAAGAAGACTACCGGCCTTATTTCCAGGAATTTACAGCTGCTAATTTTGAGCCTGGTCTCTGGGCTAAAAAAGCTAAAGCTGCAGGTTTTCAATATGTTGTTTTTACAGCCAAACATCATGACGGTTTCTGTTTGTTTGATTCTGCCTATACTGATTTTAAATCGACTAAGACACCTTTTGGTCGGGACGCTGTAGCAGAAGTCTTAGAGGCCTTTAGGGAAGTTGGCATCAAAGTGGGTCTCTACTATTCCATCATCGATTGGCATCACGATCATTATCCTCATTTTGGCGATCGTCACCATCCTATGAGAGATAATCCTGATTTCAAAGATCATCAATACGATTTTGATACCTACCTGGATTATATGCACAAGCAAGTACTTGAATTGGTTTCAAATTACGGACAACTGGATATTCTTTGGTTCGATTTTGCCTATGATGATTTAAATGCTCAGGCCTTTAAAGGTCAAGAACTGGTCGAGCAAGTCAGGCAATTACAACCTCAGGTCATTATCAACAATCGTTTGGAAGCAAGCGGTGAGGGTTTTGGCTCTTTAATCGAGGCTAAGCCTGGCTTAACCTCAGGAGATTTCGTCAGTCCCGAGCAAATCATTCCTCCCAAAGGTATTTTCAATATCAAGGGGGAGAGAGTTCTCTGGGAATCCTGTATTACTCTAAACGATCATTGGGGCTATGTCAGCAATGATCATAATTTTAAAAGCAGCAAACTGATCATCAGAAAGCTGGTGGAGACGGTGAGCAAAGGGGGAAACCTTTTGGTCAATGTAGGTCCCAATGCTCTGGGGGAAATACCCAAGGAATCAGCCCTGATCCTCGAGGAAATAGCCGCCTGGATGAAATACAATCAAGAATCAGTGATCGCTACCGGTCCGGCCGATTTAGATAAACCTGAGTTTGGTTATATCACGCAAAAAGGAAAAGCCCTCTATTATCATGTCTTCGATGAGATCATCGGCTACCTGCCACTGAGCGGTTTAAAACCAAAACAAATAGAAAAGGTGAGATTGCTGGTCGATGGCAGTGAGCTCCTGATTGAGAAAAACTGGATTACCAACAATTATCCCGATCTTTCCTTCGTTCGTTTGGGTTCAAAAGCTACTCTGGTCGATCCAGTGGACACTGTAGTTAAAGTCTATACAAAATAATAGTTTTTTTAAGAGAAAAAGATATTTTAAGCAGGAATTGGGTTGACAATAATAGAAGTATTTCATAATCCGATTTTGTAGTTTTTTGAAACTTTAACTAAGTGAATTATATGAATAAAATATTAAGGAATTAAAAGAAAGGCCGGGGGAGAAGATTTTATGTTAGAAGCAAAGTTCGATATGAACGAAATTACAAAAATCAAAGTTGTAGGAATCGGCGGAGGTGGCAGTAATGCTGTCGACCGGATGATATCTGCTGGTTTAAAAGGAGTCGAATTTATCGCCATCAATACTGACGGCCAAGTTTTGGCTCATTCTTTGGCCGATCAAAAGCTTCAGATAGGAACCAAGTTGACCCGAGGACAGGGAGCCGGTGGCAATCCGCAGATTGGTTATCAAGCAGCTGAAGAAAGCCGCGAAGAGCTGGAGCGGGTCCTTAAAGGGTCTGATATGGTCTTCCTAACAGCCGGGATGGGTGGCGGAACCGGCACAGGTGCAGCCTCAGTCGTAGCTGAAGTGGCTAAGGAATTAGGGGCTTTGACCGTTGCTGTAGTAACCAAACCCTTTAATTTTGAAGGTCGCAAAAGAGCGGCCCAAGCCGAAGGGGGAATTGAGCGTTTAAAAGATAAGGTCGACTCTTTGATCATCATACCCAATGAGCGTTTGACCAAAATCATCGATAAAAAAACATCCTTGCTGGAAGCCTTCAGCATGGTCGATGAAATTTTAAGACAAGGTGTCCAGGGGATTTCCGAATTGATCATCGTTCCGGCCATCATCAATTTGGACTTTGCCGACGTTCAGTCGATTATGAAGGATTCCGGTTCCGCTATCATGGGCATCGGTTATGGTCAAGGGGATACGAGAGCGGTTCAAGCAGCCAAAATGGCTATTTCTTCACCTCTTTTGGAAATGTCTATCGAAGGTGCCAGGGGAGTTCTCTTGGATATAGCCGGTGGGCCAGATATAACCCTCTTTGAAACCGATGAAGCAGCAGCCTTGATCTCCGAAGCAGTCGATCCTGATTGTAATATCATCTGGGGCGTGCGAGTTGAAGATCGTTTGAAAGACCAGATTAGAATTACTGTTGTCGCTACAGGCTTTGAGCAGGAAGTTAAAAATCCTCATTTTGATAAACATGCAATTCATGAATTCCAAACTGAAAGAGAAAGAGCACAAAGACGGGCTGAAGGACGGCCACCTGAGCAGGTTCAATTTGGTCTGAATGTTCCTCCATTTTTACAAAAGAAGGATGAGGACCAGCCCAAGGAAGAAGAGCCTACCGAACCTGAAGCTTAGAGGTCTCGAAATTGAGCTAATTTGAGTTTTAGACAATCGTTTTGCTTTTCTGATCAGAGGAGATGAAAAAAATGAAATGTCCATTTTGCCAAGCTGATGATAGTCGAGTTGTCGATTCCAGGCCTATTCAAGATGGGCAAGCTATCCGACGCCGTCGCGAATGTGTTTTTTGCAGTAGGCGCTTCACCACTTTTGAAGAAGTGGAACAGGCTGTGATGATGGTGGTTAAAAGAGACGGAAGACGTCAGGAATTTGACCGCAACAAGATCATGAATGGCCTGGTCAGAGCTTGCGAAAAGAGACCAATCCCGGTGGAGGTCTTACAGAAGATAGCCACCGACGTGGAATTGGAGATGCGCAACAACCTCAAAGCCGAAATTGAAAGCAAGGATATCGGCGAAGCCATCATGAGGCGTTTGAGGGAATTGGACACGGTTGCTTATATCAGGTTTGCCAGTGTTTATCGTGATTTTGAAGATCTGGATCATTTTATGAACGAGTTGAAGAAAATTCGCGAAGAAGAAAATGATCCTTAAGGAATATTAAAATGGAAAAAAAGAAAAGAGCGAAAGCATCCCGGGCTGAGATTTTGAAAAGAAGAAAAATCTTTTTGAGAAGATTGGTCATATTTTCAATTTTGATAGTTGTAGCCGGGCTTTCCTTTGGCGTTTATCATCTCTATCGTCAGACGGTCAGCCGAATATTAGTCTTTCAAAGCTATCAGCAAGAAGAGGTAAAAGTGACGGTGATCAGCAAAGGCATTGTTTTAATCGACGAAGAGGTGATGATTGCTCCGGAAAGTGGAACTTGGTCACCCTTAGTTGAACCCTTGACTATGGTCGAGGTAAACGATCCTTTAGCCGAGATCTATGATTTGAGTTCTTTAAAGGTCTATGAGAAAAAAACTGCAGAGCTAGCTGATTTGAGAAAAAAGGATTTAGAAGAATACAATTCCAGGCTTTCCTTTTATGATGAAAGTGTCAAAGAAATTGAAAAAGAGATTTCTGATATAGAAAAACAGATGAAGACAGAGGCTTTAAAAGATGATGCTGAGGCCAAAGAACGCTTAAGTTCGAGAATAGAGACTCTAGAAGAGAAAATTGAAGATTTGCAAAAGGAAAAAGCTCAAGTAGAGTACAATTCAGAATTTTGGGATGAAGAGGAAGAAGCTCTAAAAGATGTTTTAAAAACAGGAGCGACGGTTGTCCAGTCAAATTATTCTGGAACGATTAGCTTTTCCATCGATGGTTATGAAAATATTCTGACAACATCTAAATTGCCTGAGATGAGTGTTAAGGATTTTGAGGCTTTTAACTATCTTTCCAGAGTCAAAATGCCTGAGGAATTGGCAGCAGGTAAACCTTTTGCCAAAGTGATCAAAACACCGATTCTCTGTGTCAGTCTTTATGATTTAAAGGATGTTTTGTCCTTGGCTCAGGGAGATCGGGTCAAACTCTTGCTTGGGCAAGAATCCCTGGTGGAAGCAGAAGTTTTACAAATAGAACAAGAAGATGAGCAGGTCCTTTTAACCTATATATTTTATCTGCCTTTGCCTGAACTTCTGGACCAGCGCTTTCCAATCTTTGAGCTGGTCATCTTAGAAGAAATGGGCATGAAAGTTCCTTCAGATCTGCTTGTGCAAAAACAAGGGAGTGACGGTGTCTTTGTCGTTGAAAATGAAACGGCTCATTTTAAGCAGGTAAATATTTTACAGAACAGACAAGGAGAAGCGCTAATAAGCGGCTTGGGCTCTGAAGCTAAGATTATTTTGAATCCGCGTTTCGCTTTGGAAGGTATAAGAGTAGAAGGTGAGTAAGAACAATTGTCAGTTTTAGAAAACATAGCTAATTTAGAAAAAGAAATAGAGGCCGCATGTCAAAAGGCCAATCGGCCAAGGGAGGATGTTTTACTCCTTGCTGTGACCAAAACAGTGGAAAAGGAGAGAATTGAACAGGCTCTGGCAGCTGGTATCAACACTTTTGGAGAGAATAAAGCTCAGGAATTGGTGAGTAAACTGGTCTGGGATTTACCGGCGCAGTGGCATTTTATTGGCAGCTTACAGAGCAACAAGGTCAGAAGCATCATCGACCATGTTGAAATGATTCATTCCCTAGACCGTCCTTCTCTGGCTAAGGAAATACAAAAGAGAAGCAAAGAGAAGATTATCGATTGTCTCTTGGAGATCAATGTTGCCCAAGAAGAGAGTAAAGCAGGCTTGAGCCTAGATGAAGCCGAAGTTTTCTTGAGAAATTTGGCCAATTATCCTAACTTGAGGATCAGAGGTTTGATGACAATTGCTCCTTTTACTCAAGATAAAGAAAAATTGCATTCCGTTTTTAAGGCTCTCAGGTTAAAACAAGAGGAATTAAAAGGTTTAAACTTGGATTATGCCCCCTTAGATCATCTATCCATGGGCATGAGCAACGATTATCAGATTGCAATCGAAGAAGGAGCTACTATTATACGGCTGGGAACAAAAGTTTTTGGCCCCCGTGAGAATATATAAAGAAATAAGCTAAGGAGGATCTGAAAATGGCCGGTTTTATGGAGAAGTTTTGGAGATTTATCGGTTTAGGCGATGAAGAATATGAAGATGGGACTTTGAGTACAAGCAGTGATCTGACCAGAGATTTGGATAGAAGTAACCCTCATGAAGAGGGTGTTACGGTGGTTCATAGCAATAGGGTTGATTTGGAGAGAGACGCTAAAAATGAGCAAGGCTCTTGGGTGAATCAGCAACAAAGTCAAGCTCCAAGCAATGTTCAGAGCAAACCAAATCCTGTCAGAACAAAGAACGACAATGTTGTTCCGATACCATCGAAAGGAAATGTTTATATGAACCAACAAGAAACTAATCGCCTCGTCGTCTATGCTCCCAATCATTTTGAAGAGGTTCAGGTCTTAGTCGATCATATGAAGGCCAGAAGGCCGGTAATTGTCTCCCTAGAAGGCTTAGACGGGGATTTAGCTCGCTCCATGCTGGATTTTGTCTGCGGGGCTGCTTACGCTTTAGAAGGCAGTATGCAAAAAATTAGCGGCAATATCTTTTTGGTAGCACCCAGTGATGTCGATGTCTCCAGCAATTTAAAAGAAGCTCTTTTAGCCCGAGATGCACTAGTTCGCAACAGAGAAGAAGGTTAGTTTCGATTAATCTTGAATTAAAGGGGGAATTCTTATGCTAACACCTTTGGATATTCATAATAAAGAATTTAAAAAAGCTTTACGAGGCTACGATGAAGTTGAAGTTGATGCTTTTTTAGATGAAGTCATCAAGGATTTTGAGGCTCTGTACCGGGAGAACACTGCTTTAAAGGAAAAGGTTCAATCTTCTGTGGATAGAGCTGATACTGTTGTCGGCATGGAAGAAACCTTGAAAAAAACTTTAGTAGTGGCTCAGGAATCGGCTGATACTCTGAAGATGAATGCCCGTCGAGAAGGGGAATTGATCATCAGGGAAGCAGAGGTTAAAGCTCAGCAGATCATCGATGAAGCCATGCAAAGAGCGCAGAAAATTGTTGCTGAGCATGACGCCGTGCGCAAAGATGCTGCTGTTTGTCGAGCCCGCTTGAAGACGATTTTACAGGCCCAATTGGATCTATTAGAGAGCTCTGAATGGAAGTTCCCATCAGAGGAAAGTGTCAATGTCAGGAAGTTTGATTTAAAAAACTAAATTGAAAAGAGGCTTAATATGTTATGAAAGGAATTGAAGCTAAGGAAGATAAGGTTATAGGTATAATTGGGGGCATGGGCCCGGAAGCTACAGTGGATTTATTTTTAAAGATCATTCAAAATACAGAAGCAACCACAGATCAAGAACATTTGCGGCTCTTAATCGATTCCAACGGAAAGATTCCCGATAGAATCGAGGCTATTTTCAACAATGGAGAAAATCCCGGCCCTGTGATGGCCGAAATGGCCCGGAATTTAGAAAAAGGCGGAGCAGATCTTTTAGCAATTGCTTGTAATACAGCCCATTATTTTTATTCCTTCGTGGAAAAAGCAGTAAATATTCCAGTTTTACACATGCCCAAATTAGCAGTAGAGCAGATCTGCAATCTTTACCCGGAAACTAAAAAAATTGGACTTTTGGCAACCACAGCAGCTGTAAAAATTGGCCTCTATCAAAATATAATAGCTGGCTATGGTTGTGAAGTGATTATACCGGCAACGGATGAGCAACAGGCTCGGGTGCAAAACAGCATCTATCAAATCAAAGCAGGGCTCAAAGCTGAGCCGGAACGAACGGTTAAAGAAGTAGCCGAAAATCTGATTTTAGCCGGGGCTGATGTCATTTTGACCGGCTGCACTGAAATTTCTATGGTTCTAAAAGAAGGCAGTTTGAGTGTTCCGGTTATTGATCCCACCATAGTTTTAGCCAAAGAAATTATTGCCTTAGGCAAGGCTAAATAGATTTTTCTTGAGTCGTAAGCCCCGTAAAAAACGGGGTTTCTTTATTGTGAGGTGCAGTTTTGGAAATAATTTTAGCAATAGTCGTAATAATCTTAGATTTTTTCAGTAAAATTTGGGTTAAAGAAAATTTACCCTATGGAGTTTCTCAGGAGTTTTGGCCTAAACTATTGAATCTCCATTATACCAAGAACACAGGTGCGGCCTTCAGCATTTTGACGGGGCAGCGTTTTCTCTTGACTGCACTTTCCAGCCTGGCAGTTGTTTTTCTGATTCTAGGTAGAAATAAGATAATAGAAGATAACAATGTTATGAGACTGATCTACGGTCTCATTTTAGGCGGTACTTGTGGCAATTTGATTGACCGACTTTTATATGGTTACGTAATTGATTTTCTAGAATTTGGTTTCTTCAAATTCCCAGTATTTAATCTTGCTGACTCAGCCCTGACCTTAGGAGTCTTTTTGATGGTCCTGCTCTTGGTTTCTGAGTTGGTAAAAGGAGGTCATCAGTGATTAACAAAGATGAACAGGAAATATTAGTCTTTCAAGCGCAAGCCGAGGATAAAGGTCAGCGTTTAGATAAATGGCTGAGCCAAAAAGCAGGCATCAGCAGAACTTATGTGCAAAAACTAATCGCCGACAGGATGATTACCTGTGCCGACTATTTAAGACCTGCCAGCTACAGATTGAAGGGCAATGAACGAATTCTCCTGGAGGTGCCGGAAAGCGAAGAGTTGGAGCTTTTGCCGGAACCCATGGATTTGGATATCATCTACGAAGATGAGGACTTATTGGTAGTCAACAAGCCGAAAAGCTTGGTTGTCCATCCGGCTCCGGGCAATTGGACCGGGACCTTAGTCAATGGGCTCCTGGCCTATCAGGATAATTGGCCCGGGATCAGTGGAGTTTTTCGCCCCGGAATAGTCCACCGTTTGGATAAGGATACCAGTGGCTTGATGGTCGTCGCTAAAAGCGATGTGGCAGCTTTTTCCTTAAGCCAACAGCTCAAAGAGCAAAAGGTCAAGAGGCTCTATCTGACTCTGACCTGGGGCAATTGGCCCAGTCTGGCCGGACTGATCGACGCGCCCATTGGCCGCCATCCGAAAAACAGACAGAAGATGTGGGTCGTGCCTATGGGTAAAAAAGCTCAAACTGATTTTCAGGTGATTCAAGCCTACGCCAATACAGACTTTTTAAAAGTGCAATTGCGCACAGGCCGAACTCATCAGATCAGAGTTCATATGGCTTATTATAAACACCCGATTATCGGGGATATGGTCTACGGTAACAGAGAGTCTCCTTGGCCTCTGGAAGGTCAGGCACTGCATGCCTATGCCTTAGCCTTTTACCATCCTCAAGACCATCGTTGGATGGAATTTAGGGTTCAGCCGCCGCAAGAATTCATGCATTGTTTAAATAATTTAGGATATGATTGGGATAGAGGAGTTGAAATAGGTGAGCTCGACTTTATTGATGGATAAAGAGCAATTGGCTCGGACCATAAGGCGTTTGACTTATGAAATTTTAGAAAAGAATGGTGGAAGCTCGGAGCTTTTGCTGATTGGAGTTTTACAAAAAGGCTTGCCTTTCATGCGTCGTCTGGCTCAGGTCATGGAAGAAGTGGAACAAAGCCAGGTAGATTATATGGCTTTGGACATCTCACCTTTTCGTGACGATGAAAAAAAGAAAGGGGTCAAAGACGATTTGAAACCCTACGACTTAAAAGGCCGAACGGTCATTCTGATCGATGATGTTCTGCATACGGGCAGATCGGTCAGAGCAGCCTTGGATGGTGTCATGCATATGGGACGACCTGAGGCGATTCAATTGGCTGTTTTAATCGATCGGGGTCATCGAGAGTTGCCAATTCGTGCTGATTTTGTAGGCAAAAACGTGCCCACAGCTAAAGACGAGCAGATAAGAGTCTATTTAGACGAAAAAGATAGGGATGATTGTGTCATACTCTATAAAAAATAAGTATTATTCAAAAACCTACTAAACGAAACATATTTTCAAAAATATCTGCTATGTTGTATTAATAATGATATAATAATTGTTAAACGGTTTTCTTGAGTCGTTTCTTGTAGATGGCTTTAAATTTCGTTGAAAATTCAAAGCTTGAGGGCGGTTGCCAAATTTGAATTTTACGGGTATAATGTTCATGCTATGGTCCAATTAGTTGATCTGGCCATGGTTTACCAGTCCAATTGTAATTGGACCTTATCATTTTATTAGATTTAAATAACTAGGAGGTTCATTTATGGATATTTTAGGTTCTATTGGTGAGTTTATCCGTAGTACCGGTTTTTTTGCTATGACCTGGCAGCATATCGTGATGATCGTGGTTGCTTGTATCTTGCTTTATTTGGCTGTTCGCAAAGGATACGAACCTCTCTTGCTAATTCCCATAGGTTTTGGCATGTTATTGGCCAACTTACCCGGTGCCGGCTTAATGGATGAAGGCGGTTTGATTTCCTATTTATATCAGGGAGTCAAATTAGGCATCTATCCACCTCTGATTTTCATGGGGGTAGGAGCCATGACCGACTTTGGTCCTTTAATCGCTAATCCCAGAACATTCCTTTTAGGAGCAGCAGCTCAATTTGGTATATTCGCCACCTTCATCGGTGCGCTTTTCTTAGGATTTACTCCTGCTCAAGCCGGTTCAATTGGAATCATCGGTGGAGCAGACGGTCCGACAGCCATCTATACGGCTTCAAAATTGGCTCCTGAGCTCTTAGGACCGATTGCAGTAGCAGCCTATTCCTATATGGCTTTGGTACCTATCATCCAGCCTCCCATCATGAAAGCTTTGACTTCGAAGGAAGAAAGATCCGTTGTGATGGATCAATTGAGAGAAGTAACTAAAACTGAAAAAGTTATTTTCCCCATCGCCGTCACCATCGTAGTCAGCTTGATTTTACCCAGCGCTGCCGCTTTAATCGGTATGTTGATGTTGGGTAACCTGTTTAAAGAATCTGGTGTGACGGATAGATTGTCCAAAACAGCTCAAAACGAATTGATGAATATTGTCACGATTTTCTTGGGAGTTTCAGTTGGTGCAACCGCCAATGGGGAAATCTTCCTAGCACCTCAAACCTTGTTCATCATCGCTTTAGGTTTGGTAGCTTTCGGCTTTGGTACAGCTGGTGGTGTCGTTTTAGGTAAAGTCATGTATCAATTGTCGGGTAAAAAAGTCAATCCTCTGATCGGTTCGGCCGGTGTTTCGGCAGTTCCCATGGCAGCTCGAGTTTCTCAGGTTGTCGGACAAGAGGAAAACCCAAGCAACTTCCTTTTGATGCATGCAATGGGACCAAACGTTGCAGGTGTCATCGGTTCAGCCGTAGCAGCCGGAGTTCTTTTGGCCTTATTCGGCTAGAAAATCATAAAATTTACAAGGTCTTAAGCCTAATTTAGCTTAAGACCTTTTTTTCCATGAAAGGGTGATTTATTTGGCTTTGGAAGGTTGGGCTATCAGAGCTGTTGCTGAGGAATTAAATGAGCAATTGATTGAATCGAGAATTGATCGAATCTACCAAAGGGAGAATGGAGATTTTACCTTTCATTTTCGCAAAAGAAACAGGAATTTCAAAGTCTTGATCTCTTTAAACCCAGAAACTGCTCGGGTTCATTTGAGCGAAGGCAATTTTAAAAATTTACCCAGGCCCCTTGGATTCACCCAATTATTGCGCAATCGTCTGCAAGGAGCCAGGTTTGTCAAGGTAGAACAGCCCGGAGTGGAACGATTGTTGGAATTTCAATTGGTCAATTTAGACGAATTTGGAGAATTAAAAAGATTCTATTTGGTGGCCGAGTTGATGGGCAGGCATAGCAATCTGATTTTGCTCAATCAGGAAAGGTGGATTGTTGATAGTTATAAGCATGTCCATTCCTGGCAGAACAGGTACAGAGAAATCCTGCCTAATTTGGAATACCTAGGACCACCGCCTCAGAACAAGCAGGATCTAGAAAATTTAAATTATGCAAGTTTAAATGAAAATTCAAAGCAATCACTAGCTCGCTGGTTACGTGATAATATCGACGGAATTGGCAGAACCAGTTCAGAAGCAATTATCAAAGCCTTGGAACTACCCTTGGATTTTCCGGTGGCAGCTCTGTCTGAAGCTAATAAAGCCGATTTAAAGTTTCTTTTAGCTCGAGCAGTAGAGATAAGAAAAAGAGGGCAACTCTTCTTAACAGAAGGTCAGATCATGCCCTTGGATTTTTCTGGTTCCAGCACTTCCTGGGATCAGGCCAGCCGAGTTTTAGACGCATACTACGAAAGCTTGGAGACTAAAAGAAAATATCAAAGCAAGAAGCATTCCTTGGAAACAATTGTCAACAACGCTTTGGCCAAAGCCAGAAGAAAACTTTTCGCTCTAGAAGAAGATTTAAGTGCCAGTATAGACTCGGAACATCTGCGAATTTGGGGTGAGCTCTTAAAAAACAGTGTGGAACCGGAGGTTCGTTCTAACGAAATAAGCGTCGTCAATTTTTACGACCCGGAATTGAAGCTGATCAATATACCCTTGGATATTCGCTTTAATCTCCAGCAAAATGCCCAAAATTATTTCCGTCGTTATAGTAAAGCTAAAAAGGGACAAAAGCTGATCGCCGAACAATTGGATCTGTCAAAAAAAGAGGTAGACTATTTAGATTCTGTTTTAGTTGCAATTGCCATGGCTGAAGATTTGGAATTTTTAATGGAAATCGAAGAAGAACTGAAAAAGCAGAATCTAATTAAAAAAACAGAAGCCAAAAAATCCGGAAGCAAACAGACGAGAGGGAAGAGAAAAGAAGTAAAAACTAGCTTTGTTGCCCAGCCTCTGCAAATAACCCTTGAAGGCACCAGAGTTTCCATTGGCCGCAACAATACTCAAAATGATTATCTGATCATGCAATTGGCCCAGCCCAATGATTGGTGGTTTCATGTCAAGGACAGTGCCGGCTCCCATGTGGTAGTTCACCAAAAGGATTTATCCGAGACTCTCTTTGAGAAGGCAGCAGCAATCGCAGCTTTTTATAGCAAGGAAAGGGACAACTCCTATGTTTCTGTTGCTTATACTCAAAGGCGGCATCTGAAAAAGTATAAGGGAGCCAAGCCTGGAGCCGTCCATTATACGAATTTTCGAACCCTTTATGTAGCACCACGAGCTCCCGCTGATTTTGAAGTTGAGGAATAAAGTGTTAGGATTGAAAATCTAGGTAAGCTCACTCTTTTACAGAGCGAAAATTTATAAACTCTAGATAACACCTAGAGTAATCTAAAATTCAAACTTGAGGAATAAGTAGAAAAGCATAAATTTAACATTGAATTTCCTTATTTGATAAAGAGGCTGAGCTTAAAGGATTAGAGGAAAATAAGGTCCAACGGCGAAATGTAAGTAATCAAGGATTAAAATGTGCAAAGAGGGGTTTTATTATGCCAGTTTCCATGACCGGATTTGGTCGCAGCGAATTTTCCGATGAGAAATACAGAATTTTGGTGGAAATCAAAACTGTCAACAATCGCTATTTTGATTTCGTCATCCGTATGCCCAAGGAACTCAACGCACTGGAACAGAGAATCAGACAAGTGGTCAGTAAGTATATAATCAGAGGCCGAGCCGAGGTTTATATTCAGTATTATCACACCGCCGAGGAAGCCTACGAGGTCAGGGTCAACAAAGCCCTGGCTTTAGCCTATCAAAACAGCTTGGATGAATTGGCTGATACTTTGGAGCTCAAGGAATCAATGAGATTAGGCCATGTTTTGAATCTGCCTGATGTGATCAGTGTTCAAAATCAGATGGAAAGCCCAGATATAATTTGGCAGAATTTAGAACCATATCTAATCAAGGCTTTGAGCGATTTGAAGATCATGCGGCAAAACGAGGGTCAGCACCTGAAAGAGGATATTCTCTTCAGAATAACTGAGATTGAAAGGCTGCACGGTCAAATCGAACAAAGAGCACCTGAACTGGCTAAGCTGGAAGAGCAGAGGCTGAAAGAACGAATTTCAGAACTCATGGATAATCTTCAATTGGATGAAAATCGCTTGCTCATGGAAGTAGCGATTATGGCCAACCGCAGCGATATTACTGAAGAGCTGGTCCGTTTAGAAGGCCATATCAACGAATTGAAAAAGCTCTTAGATAAAGAAGATGAGAGCATCGGTCGTAAATTGGATTTCCTCTTACAGGAATTGAACAGAGAAATAAACACCATCGGTTCTAAATCCAACGATTTGGAGATAAGTAATCAGGTTGTTGAAATCAAGTCAGAATTGGAAAAAATCCGCGAGCAAGTACAGAATATCGAATAAGAGGTGCTTTATGTTACACAGCAGGCTTATCAACATCGGTTTTGGCAATTTCGTTGCCTCAGGTCGGATTATCAGCATTGTCAGTCCGGAAGCCAATCCAATCAAGCGCATCGTTCAAGAAGCTAAAGAAAAGGGTATTATTGTTGACGCTACACACGGTAGGAGGACCCGTTCGGTCATCGTCGCCGATAGTGGTCATATCATTTTGTCGGCAGTTCAGCCGGAAACAATAGCTGCCAGATGGTCGACTCGTGACGAAGTTGAGGAGGATGATTAAGGGATGAAACGAGGAGTTTTACTTATTCTTTCAGCCCCAGCCGGAGCTGGCAAGGACACAGTCTGTGAAGCTCTTTTGGAGAAGGTGCCAGATTTAAGTTATTCTGTTTCCACAACCACCAGACCCAAAAGGGATTATGAAATAGACGGGAAAAATTATTTTTTCTTGACTAAAGAAGAGTTTAAAGAAAGACTAAATGCCGGAGGCTTTTTAGAAAATGTCGTCTATGCAGGCCATTATTATGGCACTCCTAAAGCTTTTGTTGAGGAACAATTGGCCCAAGGAATATCGGTCATCTTAAAAATCGAAGTTCAAGGAGCCGCTCAGGTCAAAGCCTCAGGTATCGACGGAGTTTTTATCTTCTTAGTACCGCCTGAGTTCAAAGATTTACAGGATAGATTGATCGGCAGAGGCTCAGAATCTCAAGCAGAGATAGAAGAGCGAACAAGAATTGCTAAAAAAGAATTGGCAGTAGTCAATATGTATGATTATGTTGTAGTTAACGACACGGTTAGTGAAGCCGTCAATCAGATGGAAGCTATTTTGTTAGCGGAAAAACATAAAAGAGAGAGAATGCTGGATTTGGAAATTTTCCAACACATGGCAGAAACTGAAGAAGGAGAATAAAAAAGATGAGTAGAATCCCCTCAGATGAAATTTTTAAGCATGTCAACGATAAATATACCGGCGTTATAGTCACTGCCAAGAGAGCCCGAGAGATTTTAATCAATGGCGATAAGGATTTGAAGGAAAAACCTTTGATCATGGCCTACGATGAACTGATGGCAGGAAAGCTCAAGTTCAAGCGGATTAAAAGCAAAAGCAAAAAAAGCTAGGGATTAAAAACAGCATGGATAATAATCAAAAGAGATCAGGTGCCATCTAGATGAAATACGCTCTGGTAAAATTGGATAGAGTGATGGCTGCTTTGGAAAGCGGCTTGACTTATTCTGTACCTGAAGCTCTTAAAAGTAAAATTGGCATCGGCTCTTTAGTCGCTGTACCCTTGCAAAGGCGGGTGGTTAGAGGAATCGTAGTCGCCGAGATCAAAGAAAAACCTGATTTCCAGGTCAGGGATATCTTACAAATTTTGGACACTGACGGACCTTCCTTGAATCAAGAACAGCTGAACTTGATAGATTGGCTGAGCAAGCGCTACCTTTGCACTTGGTCTCAGGCTTTGCGAGCGATTTTACCGGCTTCGGTCAAGTCGCGCGTTTTAAGACGCTACCAATTAGTCGACGATTATGAAGAAGTTTTGGCTAAAGTGGAAGACCAAGAAGAATTAAAAGACGCCCTCTTTTGGTTGGAGCAAAGGCGTAGCCCCGTTGATGAAGGGGTTTTTGTTAATTTGTTCGGTCGCAAACTCCTCAACTCTTTAAAAGATTTAAAACTAATCGTTTTGACTGAGGGTTTTAGAGGCCCTGCTATCAGGGAATATCGCCCTTTAAAGGCAGAAAAAAGGGATGAAAAGCCTGGTCGGGGGGGCATCATGCTCCTTTGGCAGAGGATTCTGGATGCAGGAGAATTGATCGATGAAGCTGAGCTGAAAACTTGGCCGGAATATAGAAGTACTTATTTAAAAAAAATGAAGGATCAGGGTTTTTTAGTCTATGTTGAGCCAGAAAAAGATGCTCAGATTAGATCAAAGTTTGTTTTGACGGAAGAACAGGAAAAAGCCTTTAGGGTAATCAAGGATGCCTTAAATTCGTCCAATCCGAAACCGGTTTTGTTACACGGGATAACCGGCAGTGGTAAGACCGAATTATACTTTCAGGCGATTGCCAAAGTTTTGGAGAAAGGGCAGAGCGCCATCGTCTTAGTCCCGGAAATTTCCTTGACGGTGCAGATGGTCGAACGCTTTCGTCGTCGCTTTGGCGAAATGGTCTTGCTCTGGCACAGCGCTTTGAGCCATGGAGAACGAGCTCAAATCTGGCAACGTTTAAAGAAGGGCGAAAAGGCCATACTTTTAGGGGCCAGATCGGGAATTTTTGCCCCGGTTAAAAAAATTGGCATAATAATTTTAGATGAAGAGCACGAAAGTACTTATCAACAGGAAGAAGACCCTAAATACCATACCAGGGAAGTCGCCATAATTCGCTCCAGAGAGCATAAGGCCCTCTTGCTAATGGGCAGTGCTACCCCTTCCATTACGACCTATTATTTGGCCCAAGCCGGGACCTTTACCCTCCTGCATTTGAGTAAGCGAATCGGAGAGGCTACCTTACCCCAAACGAAGATCATCGATATGCGGGAAGAATTGCGCTTAGGAAATCGCAGCATTTTTAGTCAAGCCCTAGCAGAGAGCATCAACCTTAGCCTAGAAAAGGATCAGCAGGTTATAATTTTTCATAATCGCCGAGGCTTTCACAGGATGATCTTGTGCCGTTCTTGCGGCTTTGTCATGACCTGCCCCGATTGCGAACTTCCTTTGGTTCTCCACCGTGAACACCAGCAAGATGATTTACGCTGTCATTATTGTGGCTATAGCATCAGCTTGCCTAAGAATTGCCCCAGTTGTTCCTCTTCCTATTTTCGTTTTTTCGGTATCGGAACAGAGAAAATTGTGGAAGAATGTAAAAAACATTTTCCCGATGTCAAAGTCATGCGGATGGATGCCGATTCGACCAGAGTCAAAGGCAGACAAAGAGAAATTATCGAACAATTAGAAAAAAATCAAGCTGCAATTTTAGTCGGCACCCAGATGGTTGCCAAAGGTTTTGATTTCCCTAATGTCACCACAGTGGGAGTCATAGCGGCCGATACCCTGCTCTTCAATGAAGACCCTTTTGGAGCGGAGAGAGCCTTCTCCCTCTTGGTTCAAGTTGCAGGTCGAGCCGGCAGACAAGAAGAAAAAGGCAGAGTCTTTTTCCAAAGCTATGACCCAGAAAATCCAGTTTTACAGGCAGCCTTAAAACAAGATTACGTCAAGTTTTATCAAAGAGAAATAGAGTATAGAAAGAAGCTGAGATTGCCTCCTTTCGGTCATTTAGCTTTGATCGTAGCTGCCCATCAAGATGAAAATATTGCTGAAACCTTTCTTTTGAACTTTAAACAGAAATTCACCGATAAAATAGAAACATTCCCGGTGAAAAAAGCCAGAATATTTAAAGTTCAGGATAGATATCGTTTCAGTTTGATTATAAATGCACCCAATAGGGTCATCTTGGCCTCTGAAGTTTCCTTAATCAAAGAAGCTTTGGCCCGCCCAGATGGGCTTATTCTGAGTGTAATGCTAGACCCCATGTATCTTTAAGATTATTTACTAGATTAGGAGTTAGAGATGGCTATTAGATTTTTACGATATAACGATGCTGAGGTTTTAAGAAAACCGGCAGCGCCGATTAAAAAAATTACCGCAGGCACCTTGAGGCTTTTGGAGGATATGGTTGAAACCATGCACTATCATAATGGAGTGGGTTTAGCAGCTCCTCAGGTGGGCATCTCGAGAAAAGTCATCGTTGTGCAATGGCAGGACACCCTCTATCAATTGATCAACCCTGAAATTATGGAAAGAGAAGGGGAGATTGTCACTGAAGAGGGATGCTTGAGCTTCCCCGGCGTCTGGGGCGAAGTCAAAAGAAGCAAGATTATCAAAGTAAAGGCCTTGAACCCTCAAGGAGAAGAAGTAGCAATAGATGCTGAGGGGCGTTTGGCGGTTATTTTCCAACATGAAATTGACCATGTTAATGGAGAAGTATTTATCGATAAGATAATCAGATTTACTGACCCGGAAGCTGAAGAAGAAGAGTCTGTGAGCGACCAAGTGGCGCTTAAAGATTGAACTCAATTAAAGGGGGTAAAAACGGATGAAAAAGCACAGAGTTATATTCATGGGCACCCCTGATTTTGCTCTGCCTTGCCTAGAAGCTTTGGCGGCAGATCCAGAATATGAAGTTGTTTTGGTCATGTCGCAACCTGACCGACAAAGCGGAAGAGGGCTGAGAGTACAGGCTCCTCCGGTTAAAAAACTGGCTGAGAGCCTGGGTTTAAAAATGTTTCAACCTGAAAGCCTGCTTGAAGCAGAAATTCAAGAAGAAGTCCTCTCCTATCAACCAGATTTCATCATCACAGCAGCCTACGGACTGCTCTTGCCTCAGGAGATAATTCAAGGGGCTAAAATTGCTGCCTTCAATTTACACGCCTCCTTATTGCCCAAATATAGAGGCAGTGCTCCGATTCAAAGAGCGATCTTTGCCGGGGAAAAGAAAACCGGCATAACTTCCATGTTTATGATCGATGAATTGGATGGAGGAGACATTCTCCTGCAGGAGAGAATAGAGATTGGCGAATATGAAGATTATGGTTCTGTTTACGCTCGGTTAAAAGAGTTGGCAGCTCGAGTCATGCTACAAACTATGGAAGCTTTTATTCAAGGTAAAATCAGGCCTCAAGCTCAAGATGAAAAAATGGTCACCTACGCACCTCATATAGAGCGAACTGACCAAGAAATAGATTTCAATCATAGGGCCGAAGAACTAAAGGACCAGATCAGAGGATTGAGCCCCATGCCTGGAGCTATAGTTCATCTGGAGGGGAAATTGCTGAAAATCTGGCAAGTCAGAGTTATCGATGAAAATGCCAAAAAGGGCATTCCAGGTGAAATTATCAAAGCCGATCAGGATGGTTTGCACGTAGCCTGTGCTCAAGGTGTTTTAGCCTTGGAGAAAGTACAACCTGCCGGCAAGAGAGCAATGGATTATGATGTCTTTTTAAGAGGTAACCCCATTGCCCTGGGCACTCTTTTGACCAATAAATTAAAGGAAAACTAAGATGTCAAAATCTGTAAAGATGAATGCTCGTCAAGCAGCCTTTCAGGTGCTCTTACGAGTCGAAGAAGGTGCTTTTTTAAGCCCTTTAGTTCAGGAAATGATGAGAGAAAAGGGGCTTGCTCCAATTGAGCGTCCCTTGTTCAGTGAATTAGTCAATGGAGTTTTAAAGAACCGCCTTTACTTGGATTTTTTTCTGCAAAAATGGGTGAATAGACCTTTTAACAGCCTTTCCTTGAAAGTCCAGACTGCTTTGCGTCTAGGCTTGTATCAAATCCATTTTTTAGATGGAATTCCTCCCCATGCTGCCGTCATGGAAACTGTCGAACTGATCAAAAAGGAAGAAAGAAAAGCAACCGGTTTGACCAACGCTGTTTTGCGCCGGGCAGCAGCTCACGAGGGTTTTTCCATAAAAAGCAAAAAAGGCCTGACAGGCCATTTATCCATAGAATACTCCCATCCTCTTTGGATGATTCAGCGCTGGCTGAAAAGATATGGTCCCGAGACAACGGAAGCTTTTTTAAAGATCAATCAAGAACAGCCCAGAGTCTACGCTCGCCTCAATACTCTAAAAGTTACAGCCGCAGAATTGGAAGCAGAGCTGGAACAGAAGGGCTTGCTTTACGAAAAAAGTGAGCTCAATGAAACGGCCTATATCCTTTCGGGCAGTTTGTCTGATTTTAATAAATTTTTCCAATTGGGTTGGCTCAACTTGCAGGATCTAGGAACCATGCTGATAGTAGATATTATCAAACCCAAGCCAGATGAAAGGGTTTTGGATATGTGTGCAGCTCCGGGAGGAAAAACCAGCCATTTGGCTGCTCTCATGGGCAACCAAGGTGAAATTCATGCTCTTGAATTGCACCCCGGGCGTTTCAGAGCTTTAAAGAGAAATTTACAAACTCTGGGAGTAGAAAATACAAAACCTTACCTTCAAGATGCCACAAAATGGTTGGCAGAACCCTATGATAAAATTCTTTTGGATGCCCCCTGCAGCGGCACCGGTGTTTTAGGTCGCAAACCAGATGCCAGGTGGAAGAAATCCTACCAACAAATTCTAGAGCTGAGCCAATTGCAAAAAGAACTCTTAGAAAGTGGTTTTAAAAATTTAAAACCGGGAGGCCATCTGCTCTATAGCACTTGCTCCTTGGAGTGGGAAGAAAACGAAAAGAATATTCAATGGTTTTTAGAAAATGAACCCAAAGCCAAGCTATTGCCTTTTTCTGTGCCTACTCTTCAAGGCCTAGAAAAAAGTTCTGGTCAGTTTAATCTTTTGCCCAATTTAAGCGGCGGAGACGGCTTTTTTATGGCTTTGCTGACAAAGTTGAAATGAGGATAATATGACAGAAAATTTTAAGGATTGGCTGGAGCTGGATTTAGAGGAAATGGAAGCCACCATGGTTGCCTTAGGCGAATCAAAATTCAGAGCTCGACAATTAGCCGATTGGATCTACAAAAAAGGTGTCTTCGATTTTGCTGAGATGACTAATTTTTCCCTTGCTTTAAGGGAAAAGCTGGCTGAACAGACGAAAATCGGCATGCCTAATCTATATAGCCTGGCAGAATCAAAAAGAGATCCGGTTAAAAAAGCACTTTTGGAGCTTCAAGACGGAGAAATTATCGAAACGGTTTTAATGCAATATAGCTATGGCAATTCAGTCTGTGTTTCAACTCAGGTGGGTTGTAAAATGGGCTGCACCTTCTGTGCCACCGGTCAGGCAGGGTTTAAAAGGAATTTAACTGCCGGTGAGATGATGGCTCAGGTCTTACAATTGCGTGATCAAATTGACGGAACTAGAATCAGCCATCTGGTTTTAATGGGTATGGGAGAACCTTTGGATAATTATTCTGAAATGATTAAATTTATCAAAAGAGCCAATGCAGCTTGGGGTCTTGGTATCGGCTACAGACATATCAGTATTTCCACTTGTGGCCTGATTCCTCAAATACGCCTCTTGCAAAAAGAAGATTTACCCATCAATCTATCCATCAGCTTGCATGCTCCCAACGATAAATTGCGCAGCCAGATCATGCCCATCGCTAAACGCTATCCCATCGATGATTTGCTCAAAGCCTTGAGAGATTATACAGATCAGACTAGGAGACGGCTGACCTTTGAATACAATCTGATCGACGGAGTCAATGACAGAGAAAAAGATGCTCTGGAATTGGCCCAGAAAATCAAAGGTATGCTGGCCATGGTCAATTTAATTCCTTTGAACCCCATCGAAGGCAATAATTTGAGACGCAGTTCCAAGGAAAAGATAAATAAATTCGCTCAAATTTTAAATGATCAGGGTATTGAAACCACAATCAGAAGAGAAATGGGCACGGATATTGATGCTGCCTGCGGTCAGCTGAGAGGGAAATTCTTGTAGAAAGGGATTTGAAACTATGATTGTATTGAAATATGGTTCGTCCACCCACCGAGGTCAGGTACGAGCAAATAATCAGGATAGTTTTTATGCAGGTCGCCTAGAAAACAAAAATTCATTATATTTCCTGGCAGTAGCCGATGGCATCGGAGGTTATCTGGGTGGGGATACGGCCAGTAAAATGGCTATTCAGCTTTCGGTTGAATGGATTGAAGAAAAATTAGCTGAAGATTATCAGGATGATCTGCTCTTCTGGCCCCAGGCTTTAAAGGATTTGGCTTTTTATTTAAATGAGAAGATCTTGGATGCAGCTAGCCAGGATATCCGTTTTGATTCCATGGGAACCACTTTAACGGCAGTTTTGGAAAAGGATCGCTTGCTCTTTATGCTGCATATTGGGGACAGTAGGTTTTATCATTATAACGGCGAAAACCTTTTTCAGATTTCCGGAGACCATTCCTGGGCCGGAGAACTTTTGCGCAGTGGTAAAATAAGCAAAGAAGAAGCTAAAACTCACCCTAACCGCAATATTTTAATCCAAAGCTTAGGTTATGATGCTAAGCTGGCACCGGAGCTGAAAATCTTGGAATTGACCCATGATTCGGTTTTACTTTTGTGCAGCGATGGTCTTTATAATTTAGTCGAGGACAGTGAACTTATAACTTATCTGGCAAATATGGAGGACCCACAAGAAACGGCTCAAGAGCTTGTTGATTTAGCTAATTCAAGAGGTGGCGAGGATAATATAACCGTTGTCCTGGCCAAATACGTCGAGGTGGGTGAACAAGCATGATAGGTCAAATTTTAAAAGAACGTTATGAAATTATTGAGCCGGTAGGCAGTGGCGGCATGTCCGTTGTTTATAAGGCTATGGATTTAAAATTAAATCGAGAAGTAGCAGTCAAGGTCTTGCGTGACGAATACGTCAATGACGAAGATTTTTTAAGGCGTTTTAGAAGAGAAGCTGAATCAGTCCAGCGCTTAAATCACCCAAATCTGGTCGCTACCTATGATGTTCAGGTCAATTATCCACCTTATTACATCATCATGGAGTTCGTCCACGGTCAGACCCTTGATTTGGTCATCGACCAAGGCCCCATGAGCTACGAGCAAGCGGTGGAATATGCTATTCAAATTACCAGAGCTTTAGTTCATGCTCATGGCCACGGGGTCATCCATCGGGATCTGAAGCCTCACAATATGATCATCAACGAAGAGGGCAAGCTCAAACTGACGGATTTTGGCATTGCTCTGACAGTCAACGATGATACCCTGATCCACACCAGAGCGATTGTCGGTTCGGTTCATTATTTTTCTCCGGAGCAAGCTCAAGGGGTTCAAATCAACGAGCAATCTGATCTATATTCTCTGGGAGCAGTCATCTACGAAATGTTGAGCGGCCAACCTCCTTTTAGCGGAGAAAACCCAGTTGAATTGGCCTTGAAACATATTCAAGAGGAACCGGATCCTATATTGGATTATTGTCCGGATCTGCCTCCTGAAATCGAAGCAATCATCGAAAAACTTTTGGAAAAAGCTCCTGAGGATCGCTATGAAAGCGCTGAACTCCTCTTGGAAGATTTAGAGAATATCCAAAAAGCAGGGATTTTCCCAGTGGAGAATCGACCCCGTAAAGTCAAGCCACTGACTTCTATAGAAAAAGCAGAGCTGAGACGAAAGAAGGTTATCTGGATGCGTCGAGGTGTTTTAGCTGCCTTCATTTTGTTGGTACTCTTACTGGCAGGCATTGGCATCAACCGTATTCTCTTTAGCAGTAGCGGAGATTCCGTTTTGGTGCCAGATTTGACCGGTAAATCTTTGAGCGACGCCGTCGCAATTTTAGATGAGCGCAATTTGAATTATCAAATACTGGAAAGCATTTACGACAAGGATAAAGCCGAAGGGATAATCTTAAAACAAACTCCCACCGCCAATTCAGAAGTCCGAGAAGGAAGAATCGTCAATTTGACGGTCAGCAGAGGCTTGGAAATGAAACAAGTACCCTTACTGGTTGGCAATAAGGAAAGAGAAGCTATTGCCCAATTGCAAAATGATGGTTTTGAGGTCAGGGTTGTCAAAGTCTTGAATTCCACGGTGGAGGAAGGTCAGGTGATCAGTCAAGAACCTGAATCCTATAAAAGAGTTCCTCTGGGCACTGAGATCACTCTGACAGTTTCAGCAGGCAAACAAAAGGTCAAGGTACCTGATGTCTTCGGTTTGAGCATAGAGGAAGCCCAAAAAGCCTTGGAAGCCAAAGGTCTTACCTTAGGTGAAATAGTTCCGACCAGCGATCTTTCCCTGCCGCAGAATACGGTAACTGCTCAGCAACCTGGAGCTGATTCGGAAGTTGATATTGGCACTTCTGTTTCCATAACCAGAAACGAAGGAGCTCAAACGGCTACAATTACAATTAGCTTTGATGATCATGAAGAGAGTTTGATTAAAGTTTTGGTCACTGATAAATATGCCACTTATCCAATCAGAGTAGTTTATGAAGGAACCCACCTCAAAGGAGAACAACCCTTGGAGTTAGAATTCCCCATTGTTTCTCCTGCCACGGTGGAAATCTACCGAAACGGAAGATTGGAAAGTTCCAGAAAATTTTAGGAGGTTTTATGAAAAAAGCCATAGTCACCAAGGGAATCGGAGGCCTTTATGAGCTCTTAAACAAAGAGGGCGAACATGTTACGGTACAAAGTAGAGGAAGGCATAAAGCCTCAGGTATTTTTGTTGGAGATTGGGTTAAGTACAGTCAAGAAAACGTTATTGAAGAAGTTTTACCAAGAAAGAACAGCTTGGTCAGACCTCCTTTAGCCAATGTAGAGCAACAGGTTTTGATCTTTACCTTGGTTTCGCCTCCCTTACATCGGGAGCTCTTAGAAAAGATGCTCTTGCAGGGTGAGCTTGAAAATATTGAAAACATCATAGTTTTACAGAAAATGGATTTGATTGACGAAAAATTAGGACAAGAACTGGCCGCTGAATACGAGCTAGCCGGTTATAAGACATTTCTCATCTCGGCTTTGGAGGGATTGGGCTTAGATGGTTTAAAAAGCCAGCTAAAAGGCAAAATCTCAGTCTTTGCCGGCCCTTCAGGAGTGGGGAAATCCAGTATTCTCAATGCTCTTTATAGTGAGTATGAACTGGAAACAGGGGAGCTCAGTGAAAAGATCCAAAGAGGCCGCCATACCACCAGACATACCCAGCTCTATGGAGACTGGGATCGGGGCTTGGTTGCCGATACGCCGGGCTTTTACCTCTTGGACACACCTAAGGTGGAGCCGATAGATTTGGCTCAGCATTTTCCCGAATTACGACCGGCTCTAAATAGATGTAAATTCACCTCTTGCCTGCACGAAGGCGAACCTGGATGTGCGGTCCAAGAATTGGTCGATGCTAAGAAAATCAGTCCAGCCAGATTCGAATTTTATCTCAGCTTTCTGGCTGATATGAAAGAATATAAACGGGGGCAATACTCATGACATTAATCGCACCTTCCATACTTTCAGCCGATTTTGGCTATCTTCTCAGAGATGTTAATAAAGTTGTAGAAGCCGGAGCCGACTGGATTCATTTCGATGTTATGGACGGCAATTTCGTTCCTAACATCAGTTTTGGCTTGCCCGTCTTAAAAGCCTTAAAAGGCAGGGTCAACAGGCCCTTGGATGTCCATTTGATGATTGAAAGACCTGAGCGTTATATCGAGGACTTTGCCCAGGCCGGAGCCGATATTTTGGTAGTTCATGCTGAAGGCCAAGCCCATTTGCAGCGAGTGATCGCTCAGATCAAGGGCTTGGGTTTGAAAGCTGGAGTAGCTTTAAACCCGCATTCCCCCTTAAGTCACCTTGATTACCTCTTGCCGGAATTGGATCAGGTCATGTTGATGTCAGTAAATCCTGGTTTTGGTGGGCAAAAGTTTATTCCCTCAACTCTCATAAAAATTGCCCAGCTCAAGGAAAAAATCGAGGCCAATAATCTCGATGTCTTAATTGAAGTAGATGGCGGGGTCAATATTGACAATGCTGCTGAAATTAGAAAAGCAGGAGCTGATGTTCTAGTCGCAGGCTCAGCCATCTTCAATTCTCAAAATTGGTCAGAGACGATCAATTTGTTAAAGGGAAGAGCATAGAGAAAATTAAAAAATACCCAAGCTGCATTGCTCGGGTATTTTTTTGTATAATCTAAAGGCTATCAAGAAATAGTGTTGACAGCTAATATGGATTTGTGTTAAGATGTCAAGCAGAGCATTTGACTCTGATAAAGGGGTGGTTTACATGGAAGATATGTTGGCTAAAACTGAGAGAATCAACAATCTCATAGATTATTATTTACCTCTTTTCAATAAAAGACAGCAGGATATGCTGGTTTATTACTATCGGGAAGATTTAAGTCTGCAAGAAGTTGCCAATCATATGAAGATAACAAGACAAGGCGTCCATGATTCCTTACAGCGTAGCATCAATCAGATGGAGAAAACCGAGAAGGCTTTAAGACTAATTGAAAAAAATCAGAAGCACCGGACCATCATGACAGAGCTACAGGAAAAATTACGTCGGCTTTCAGCTTATCTGCCACCGACCATAACGGCGGAGATAACTCAAATTATGCAGAAGTTCGACGAGAATTAAAGACTTAAGGGTTGAGAATATGTTTGAAAATCTATCAGAAAAATTACAAAATACTTTTAAAAAGCTGCGAGGAAAAGGTAGATTAACTGAAAATGATATTAACGAAGCAATGCGGGAAGTGCGCTTGGCTCTTTTGGAAGCAGACGTTAATTTCAGAGTTACCCGAGATTTCATCAATAAAGTCAAAGAAAAGGCTTTAGGCAGCGATATTTTAGAATCTTTAACTCCGGGCCAGCAAGTGGTAAAAATAGTTTATGACGAATTAGTCGAGATGATCGGCGGCACCCAATCTAAGCTAACCGTTTCCTCAAAAATTCCTACAGTCATCATGTTGGTCGGCTTACAGGGTGCAGGTAAGACTACAGCCACGGGAAAACTGGCAAATTACCTGAGAAAAAGTGGTAAAAAGCCTCTCTTGGTAGCTTGCGACGTCTATCGCCCTGCTGCTATTGAGCAGCTCCATGTGGTGGGTCGTCAGCTCAATATACCAGTTTTCGACATGGGTCAGGGGGATCCGGCTGAAATAGCCTTAAAAGGCATCGATCAGGCCTTATCTCAAGGCAGAGACACGGTCTTATTGGATACTGCCGGGCGTTTGCATATTGACGACGAAATGATGTCTGAACTGATTGAAATCAAAGAAGAGGCTAAGCCTCATGAAATACTCCTGCTTGTTGACGCCATGACAGGTCAGGATGCTGTCAATGTAGCAGATAGCTTTAACAGCCAAATTGGTATTGATGGCATTATCCTAACGAAAATGGATGGTGATACAAGAGGCGGTGCAGCTTTGAGTATCAAAGCGGTTACCGGCAAACCGATCAAGTTCATCAGTGCCGGTGAAAAACTGGATACTCTAGAACCATTCTATCCCGATCGACTGGCGCAAAGAATTTTAGGCATGGGAGACGTCTTGACCTTGATTGAAAAAGCTCAGGAACATGTGGATTTGGAAGATGCCAAAACCCTTGAAGCTAAGATGCGACGCAATGAGCTTGATTTGGACGATTTCTTAAAAAATATGCAGCAGATCAAAAAAATGGGCCCTTTGAGTCAACTGGTCAAGATGATTCCGGGTATGCCGGATATTTCAGAAGATGATATTGATACAGACGGCATGAAACGCATGGAAGCAATCATTCAATCGATGACCATGCAGGAGAGAAGAAGGCCTGAAATACTCAACGCCAGCAGACGCCGGCGCATAGCCCAAGGCAGTGGCACCAGAGTTCAGGACGTAAACCGCCTGATCAAGGATTTTCAACAGACCAAGAAGCTGATGAAGCAGATGAGCGGAATGACTCAAAGAGGTCAATCTAGCAGGAAATCGCGCAATCTTTTCAGAGGAATAAAGTTTTAATTCCAATTTAAGAGAGCGTTTTCACATATCACTTATAAATTGAAAGGAGGGCGTATATTATGGCAACAAAAATCCGTTTACGTCGTATGGGGGCTAAAAAAGCACCTTTTTATAGAGTTGTAGTAGCAGATTCAAAATCCCCGCGCGATGGTCGCTTTATCGAGGAAATCGGTTATTATGATCCTACTACTGATCCCGTAACCGTAAAAATCAAAGAGGATAGGGCAAAAGAGTGGATGAGCAAAGGAGCTCAGTGTTCAGATCGAGTTAAAGCTATTTTTAAGCTGGCTGAAATCATCGACTGATTTAGGTAAACTAGGAGAAGGTAATGAAAGAATTCATTGAAGTAATGGCTAAAGCATTGGTGGAAAACCCCGATCAGGTCATCATAGAGGAGAGCGAAGTTGAAGATAGATTGGTCTATCGCTTGAATGTAGCTCCCGAAGATATGGGCCGAGTCATCGGTCATCAAGGCCGGATCGCCAAGGCTATGCGAACAATGTTAAAAGCTGCAGGCGGACGCACTAAAAAACGCATTCAGCTGGATATCGTTGATAGCATATAAAACAAAATCATTGGAACTCTAGAATTTGTCTCAAGATAAATGCTTTTGAGTTCCTTTTGTTATAAAAAGAGAGGTTAAATCATGGAAATACAAGTGCCAATTACCATTAAAATAGTGGTGACTGAGCTTTTTTTGCAAAACCTTTTCCGAGAAATTGAACAAAAGCTTAGGGATATAGAAAGCCAGCTCAATCGTCTCGACTATGAAGCAATGGTGATTAAAAAAGGTTTAGCCTTAAAATCCGGTGATTTTGTCGAAGGAAAATTAAAAGCAATTGAGCAAGAAATTGAGAATTTAGTCATGATGAAAGAGCATCTTCTGGCCAATCGGAAGGAAAGCGAAGGTTTTCAAATGGACAGCGAAATCGTTCATTCTCAAATCAACGGCTTGGTTAAAATTGAGCCGGGTGACAATTGGCAAGCTAAAACCAATCCTGAAATAATCATCGAGGATGGCATCATCAAGGAAATCAGAGGTTAACTTTATGGAAAAGGAAAAATATTTTTTAGTCGGTAAGATCATTTCCGGTCATGGTATCAGAGGTGAAGTCAAGGTAAAATCCTTGACAGATTTTCCTGAACGCTTTTCTTCTCCGGAGCCCATCTGGGTCAAAAACAAAAAAGGTGAAATGAAAATCTTACACCCGGAAAAATGCCGCTGGTTTAAAGGCCTGTGTATCATTAAATTCGCTGAATTTGCCAATTTAAACGAAGCCTTGCCCTATATTAGAGGAGATCTTTTGATTGCCGAAGAGCAATTGATGCCTTTGCCTGAAGGAAGATATTATTTCCATCAGATCATCGGTTTAGAAGTGGTGCTTGAGGACGGCCTTAAAATCGGTCAGGTAGTGGAGATTCTACAGCCCGGAGCCAACGATGTTTATGTGGTAAATTTAAATGCCAAAGGCCGGGAGCTCTTGCCTGATTGTAAGGGAGAGCTACTTCTACCTGTGATCGACCAAGTAATTCTGCAAACAGATTTAGAACAAGGCCACTTGTTGGTAAAATTGCTGGCTGGAATGTAGGTGCCAAAGATGAAAATTGAAGTGCTGACTCTTTTTCCGGAGATGTTCGACTCGGTTTTCGCCCAGAGCATCATCAAAAGAGCTGTGGACGAAAAAAAAGTTCAATTGATCTATCATAATCTGAGAGGCTACAGTTTGAATACTCACCGCCAGGTAGATGATTATCCCTTTGGCGGCGGGGCCGGCATGCTCATGCAAATCGAACCCTTTGCTGTGTTTTTTGAAAAAATGGGCTATCTAGGAGAAAATAAGCCCTATACCATCTATTTAAGCCCTAAGGGTCAACCCCTGAAGCAAAAGCATCTGAACGATCTAGCCGAAAAGAAAAATCATATTCTTTTAATCTGTGGCCACTACGAAGGCCTTGATCAAAGGATTATCGATAGCTTTGTAGATGCAGAAATCTCCATCGGTGATTATGTTTTAACCGGGGGAGAAATTCCTGCTATGGTGCTGATCGACGGTCTGATCAGATTGCTTCCTGATGCCTTAGGTGATAGTGAGTCCAGCCAGAAGGACAGTTTTATGGATGGGCTATTGGAGCATCCCCATTACACCAGGCCGGCGGAATTTAAGGGCGTCAAAGTTCCTGATGTTCTGCTTTCCGGTAATCACAAAGAAATAGAAAAATGGCGTCAGAAGGAGTCTCTGCGCTTGACTTATAGACTGCGGCCTGAATTGCTGAGAAAAAAGAATTTTGACAAGAAAGAAAGAGAACTTCTCAAAGAAGTTTTAAGCGAAGAGAGCAAAAAACGACAAAATTAATCTTTTATATACTTGTCAGTTTCAGTCTTTTGTGTTATAGTTCTAATGTTATAAACGGGTGGTCCGCTGTCGAGTTAAAACGAGTATGAACACCTAAGATGAAAGGGGAAATAATTATGCATCCCACAATTGTGGAATTGGAAAGAGAAATGTTGCGTGATGACCTGACTCCGTTTAAAGTCGGAGATACAATCAGAGTTCATGCTAAAGTTGTCGAAGGCGGAAAAGAAAGAATCCAGATCTTTGAAGGCCTGGTTATAGCTCGACAGGGCAGCGGTACCAGAGAATCCTTCACAGTCAGAAAGATTTCTTACGGAATTGGTGTAGAAAGAGTTTTTCCTCTGCACTCACCCCGCGTAGATAGAATTGAAGTTCTTCGTAGAGGTAAAGTCAGAAGAGCTCGTCTCTACTACATGCGCGACCGCATCGGTAGAGCAGCAACTCGAGTTAAAGAGTTACGCTAAAAAACAAACAAACCGCATTTCAAGCTTGAGATTTAAAAGCAATCTGCTCTTAAGTCAGTGAAAGTTTGCAGGCGGTTTTTGTTTTTTTGTAAAGATAGTTTGGGGAGGTGGGCAAAGTGGAAAAATCATTAAAACGGAATATCTTAGAATGGGTTGGAGTTTTAGCTCTGGCAGTTCTTTTCGCTCTGTTTTTGCGCAACTACGTGGTTGAATTTTTAGCCATCGACGGTTCTACTATGATGCCTACTTTGATCAACAGAGAACGCATTATTTCCTATAAATTAGGGGAAGTAAAACGCCATGACATCATCATTTTTTCCTTGTCCAGCGACCCTCGAAGAATCTTTGCCAAGCGCATTATTGGTTTGCCCGGTGAAGAAATAAGCATCGAGCAAGGTCGGGTTTTTATTGACGGCCAGGAATTGGAAGAAGAATATTTAGGATCTTTTTCCTTACAGCAATCGATGCCGGCAACAATTATTGAAAAAGACCATTATTTTGTCTTAGGTGATAACAGGGCGGTCAGTTTGGATAGCCGTGATAAAGTCATGGGCACAATACCAAAGGAGAATATTCGCGGGCGGGTCATAGCCGTGTTTTGGCCGATCAGTCGTTGGCGAGTTTTACAATAGAGAGGATTTGACAATGAATAGGTCACATATTAACTGGTATCCCGGCCATATGGAAAAGGGGAAGAGGCAGGTCGAAAACCAAATCGATATGGTTGATGTGGTTTTAGAATTAGTCGATGCTCGTCTTCCTTTGGCCAGTAGAAATCCTGAAATTGAAAAAATTACCAAGCAGAAGCCCCGACTGATACTCTTGAACAAAGCCGACCTGGCTGACCCAAGTGTGACTGATTTATGGTTGCAATGGTTTGCCAGTCAAGGAGAACAAGCCCTGGCCGTTTCCGGAACTACCGGAGCGGGTTTAAGAGCCTTGCCCCAATTGGTCAAACCCTTGGCCAGTGAAGCCTTAGAGAGGTGGCAGCGCCGAGGCAGAAGAGCCCGACCGGTCCGTTTGATGACGGTGGGAATACCCAATGTGGGCAAATCATCTTTGATAAATCGGTTGATCGGTCGTAAAAAAGCAGCTACTCAAGATAAACCTGGCCTGACCAGGAAGAGCCAATGGGTCAAAATCAGAGGTGATATGGATCTTTTGGATATGCCCGGAATTCTCATGCCCAAAATCCAAGATCAAAATGTAGGGAAAAAATTAGCCGCAACAGGAGCTATTTCCGATAGTGTTTTTGATCTGGAAGAAGTGGCCAGGTATTTGGCCCTTTGGCTGGGGGAAAATTACCCCTCAGCTTTAATCAATCGTTATGGCTTGAGCGAACCCTTGCCCAACAAGGGAGATAATTTGATTCTGACTATAGGTGAAAAGAGAGGCTTTTTGCTGACCGGCGAAAAAATAGATACTCTGCGCACCTCCCAGGTTCTCTTAGATGAATTCAGAGGTGGTCGCTTAGGCAAAATCAGCTTGGAAAAACCACCAAAAGGCGAATAGATCGAAATTCAGATTGATTAAAAAGGACATGCTCAGATGTTTTTAAATATTGAAAGAGAAAAAATCCAACTTGGTCATAGATATATAGCCGGCCTAGACGAAGCAGGTTCTGGTCCACTGGCAGGTCCTTGTGTGGCTGCTGCTGTGATCATTCCCCAAGAGCTCTGGGACCAGCCTGAAATCATGGAAGCTTGGGATGATTCCAAGAAAATCAGCCCGAAAAAGAGGCAGAAACTCTATGAAGAGATCACCAGTCAGACAATTTGGGCTGTAGCCAGCAGTACAGCTGCAGAAATAGACCGTTTGAATATACGTCAGGCAGTCTATCTGGCTATGGAAAGGGCGGTCAATAACTTAGCTATTAAGCCTGATCTGCTCTTGGTCGATGCTTGGCATCTTGACTTTTGGCAGGGCGAGCAAATGGCCATAGTCTCTGGAGATGCCAGAGTCAAATCGATAGCTGCAGCTTCAATTCTAGCCAAAGTTCACAGAGATAATTTAATGGTGGAATTGGATCAAGAGTATCCTGATTATGGTTTTGCCAGACACAAAGGCTATCCGACCAAAGCTCATTACCAGGCAATCTTCGAACATGGAATTTGCCCCCAACACCGACAAAAGTTTTTAAGAACTTTAAATAAACATAGAAATGACCGGTGAAAAAAATGAAAGACCGAAAGAGTTTGGGAAGATACGGCGAAAATGAAGCCATAAATTACTTGGAAAATAATGATTATATCATTCGAGAACGTAATTTTTTGACACCCATGGGAGAAATTGATATTATTGCTGAAAAGAATAATGAGATTGTCTTCGTAGAAGTCAAGGCTCGCAGCAGCTTCGCTTATGGTGAAGCTTATCTTTCGGTTGGAGCTAAAAAGAAGCAGAAGTATAGGCTGATGGCATTGTTCTATATCCAGAACAAATTCTATCAAGAGCCTGCTTATCGCTTCGATATCATTTCTATTTTACTGGATAAAAGAAAAGAAAGAGTCGTTTCTTTAGACCATTATAAAAATGCCTATGTCTAATTGATTTATAGAAGCAGGAGATATTATGTTAAAACAAATTATGATTGTTCACGATCTTTTGGATAGCGCTAAAATTACCGGCCAAGAGGTAATATGCTTTTTAGAAGCCCAAGGTTTAGAAAAGGGTTTAGGTTTTAGTAAAACTATTTTAGGTGAAAAAGGGCAGACCGATTTTGTTAAAATAGTGATTCCGGGAAGTCAAGGCAAAAGCAAAGGTGGCAAGGCAAAAACCCTAGGTCTGATTGGCAGACTGGGGGGCATTGGTGCCAGACCTGAAAGGATTGGCCTGGTTTCCGATGCTGATGGTGCCTTGACGGTTTTGGCTGTGGCCTTAAAGCTGATTCAAATGCAAAAGAAAGGCGACCAGCTTTTAGGTGATGTGATCATTACAACTCATATCGCTCCTAACGCTCCGACTAAACCCCATGACCCTGTGCCTTTTATGGGCTCGCCCGTGGACATGGCCACCATGAACCGATATGAAGTCGATGAAAACATGGATGCCATTCTTTCAGTCGATACAACCAAAGGCAATCGGGTTTTGAATCATAAAGGCTTTGCCATAACTGCCACAGTTTTAAACGGTTGGATTTTGCGGATCAGCGAAGACTTAATATCTCTAATGGAATGGACCAGCGGTAGGAGAGCCAGTGTCTTGCCTATAACCATGCAGGATATCACCCCTTATGGAAACGATATCTATCATGTCAACAGCATCATGCAGCCGGCAATCGCTGCAGATGTGCCGGTTGTTGGGGTAGCTATAACCACAGAAACAGCCGTCCCCGGCTGCGCCACCGGTGCCACTCATCAAATAGATTTAGAAGTAGCAGGCCGGTTCTGTTTGGAAGTAGCCAAGGCCTTCAGTGAAAACACCTGTAAATTTTATAATCGGGAAGAATACGATAAAATTTTGCATAGATACGGAAAGATGGAACATTTAAAGAATTTATAGGGATAAATTTCACCGACAGGTCTAACATACAGATTACAACTAAAACAAGCTAAAAATGAGTAGGAATTGTTCTTACGAGTGTGGAAATATTTGTAGTGTAAATCAATTTAGAAATGGAGCCTTGCTATGAGTCAAACAGATAAAAGATTAAAACAAAATAAGAAAGCAGAGCAAAATGACATTTACGATCAGTCATTTTTGCTTCAAGATACAATCTCTCCCAAGGAAGCAAACAGAGAAGTATTAAAATTGGCCGCCCCTGCTTTAGCCGAAAATGTAATGATGAGCTTGATTGGTATGGCCGACATGATCATGGTCGGACGAATTGGTTCGGCTGCAATTGCAGCAGTAGGTTTGAGTAACCAACCCATGATGTTCTCCATGGCTCTTTTTATGGCCCTGAACGTAGGAACTACAGCAGTGGTAGCTCGTCATATTGGCGCCACTGAGTATAAGGAAGCAAATGAGACAGCCAGACAAACCCTGGTCCTAGTCGGCTTGATGGGGATAATAACCTCAGCCATCCTGTTCTTTTTTGCTGAAGAGATATTATTGTTCATGGGGGCTGAGCAGGACACCATGGCTCATGCCATGGGCTATTTCAGAATAGTATCAATAAGTATGATCTTTAATACGATTCAGATGAGTGTTAACTCAATGGTCAGAGGTGCCGGCGATACAAAATCGCCTATGGCCAACAATATGGTGGTCAATATAGTCAACTTAGTAGGTAACTTCGTTTTGATCAACGGTATTTGGTTCTTCCCCAGGTTGGGAGTCACCGGTGCCGGTTTGGCTACAGCCTTTTCCCGTTTAGTCGGTGCAGTCTTAGCTTTAACCTTAGTTTTAGTGCCTGGCAAGCGCATTACAGTCAGCTTTAAAGAGCGTTTTCGCTTTAACTGGGATATTGCAGCCAGGGTGACTAGAGTCGGTATCCCTTCTGCCATCGAGCAATTCGTCATGCGAGCCGGTATGATGTTCTTTACCAGAACAGTTTCTGGTTTAGGTACAGTCACCTATGCAGCTCACCAAGTTGGTCTCAATATAACCAGCTTATCCTTTACGACGGGAATGGGTTTTGCCATGGCTGCCACATCCTTAGTCGGGCGAAGTCTAGGTGCTAAAAAGCCTGACCATGCTGAAGTTCTAGCTAACTCAGCCCATAAACTCGCCATGATGATCTCGGGTGTGGTCGCTTTCTTCCTATTCTTCTTCGGCAAACAGGTTTCATTGTTGTATTCAAACGAAATAGAAGTCTTAACTCAAGCAGCAATTGCTCTCAGAATTATAGCCCTTGTCCAACCGGCTCAATCGACTCAGTTCGTTTTAGCAGGGGCTCTAAGAGGAGCCGGAGACACAAAATGGCCTCTTTACTCAACTATCATAGGTGTTTGGGGCTTTAGAGTTTTGTTGTCTTATATCTTAGTTCAAAAAATGGGCTTTGGCTTAATCGGTGCTTGGATCGCTATGGCCATCGACCAAGTGGCTCGTTCTTCAATTATTTTATACCGCTTCAAAACCGGTAAATGGAAAGAGACAAAAATATAAAATCGATTTTACGACATTAAAAAGAATATTACTAACTACTCGGACTTACCTTTTTTGGAGTCCGAGTATTTTTTAATTTATGACCATGTTGCTCAAATTGCAGCTAGGGCTTATAATTAAAGAGGACCTGTTATATTAAGAACAATTATATTAAACAGAAAGGGATGTATAATTGACTGAACATATAGAAAACAATGGTGAAAAGGCAATACTGGTCGCTGTAGAAGCAGTGACAACAAAAAGGGATATTGATGAAAGCTTAAAAGAATTGACAGCTCTGGCCGAAACAGCCGGTGCTGAAGTTTTGAGTATTGTTAAACAAAAGCGAGTAAAACCCGATGTCGCCTTTTATTTGGGCAAAGGTAAAGCCGAAGAAGTAGCGATGCTAGCTGAAGAGCTGGAAGCCGACTTGATCGTCTTCGATGATTCTTTGACCCCTTCGCAAATGCGAAATTTAAGCGATTTGACGGATGCCAGAATTCTCGATAGAAACCAGCTGATCTTAGACATCTTTGCCGGCCGAGCCAGAAGTGCTGAAGGTAAGCTTCAGGTTGAATTGGCTCAGCTCAAATACAATTTGCCTCGATTGATGGGTATGGGTAAATTGCTCTCAAGATTGGGCGGAGGAATAGGAACCAGAGGCCCGGGTGAGAGCAAACTGGAAGCTGACAGAAGGGTAATAAGGACTCGAATCGCCTATTTGGAAAAAGAAATAGATCTGATCGGTAAGAAGAGAGAAGTAACAAAAGGAGCCAGAATCAGAAGTGGGCTGCCTTTGGTCTCTTTGGTTGGCTATACAAATGCAGGTAAAAGCAGTTTGCTCAACTGGCTTTGCGGTAGCGATGAATTGGCCGAAGATAAGCTCTTTGCCACTTTGGATTCGGTAACCAGAATGTTTAAAATAGACGAGAAAAGAGAAGTTCTTTTAAGCGATACTGTAGGCTTTATTCACGATTTACCACCGGCTTTAATTGCCGCTTTTAGGTCTACCTTAGCTGAGCTGGACGATGCCGATGTCTTGCTCCATGTAATCGACCTATCAGACGATAATTATCAGGAACATATTAAAACTACTGAAGAATTGCTCTATGAACTGAAATTGGAACAGCCGATTATCAAGGTCTTCAATAAAATAGATTTAGTCGAACCCAGCTTAGTCGAACGCATTTTAAATCTGCATGTAGGCTCAGTAGCGGTTTCAGTAGCAGAGCAATTGGGCAAAGAAGAATTGCTCGAGATTGTGACTGACATGTTGGCCATCGATGAAAAGATTTACAATATCTTTGTTCCTTACCAGAAAAGTGAACTCTTACCCTTTATTTATAAGCGGACCAGAGTTTTGGAAAGAGAAGAAGGGGAGAAGGGAACTAAATTTTTGCTGGAAAGCAAAAAGGCCTATTATCATTATCTGCAAAGAGAATTGGAGACGGAAGAGACTCGATGAAAAATATAGAAGAATTGATTGCCCAAAGTGAAGAAAGACTTTCAGCACTATTTAAAGGAATTGATCAAAACTCTCTTTTCAACCAGGAAAGGGTGCTCAATGCTTTTAGAGCCGAAAGAGTATCGGAATTGCATTTGCAAGCTTCCACAGGCTATGGTTACGCCAACCAAGGAAGGGATATTTTAGATAAAATATATGCCAAAGTGATGGGAACTGAGGCTGCACTGGTGCGTTCTCAGTTTATCTCAGGTACCCATGCCTTAGCCACAGCCCTGCGAGCGCTTTTGGACCCAGGCCAGACCCTTTTGAGCCTGACCGGAAGCCCCTATGATACTCTGCGTCAGGTCATAGGCATTGAGGGCACTGCTCCTAAAAACTTAGCTTCTCAAGGTGTTAAATATAAGGAGATAGATATCTTCAAAGCTCAAGACCGAGGTGCTTTAATAGAAGCAGCTTTAAAAGAGGATATTCAGGCTGTCTTCATTCAAAGGTCCAGAGGTTATGAGTGGAGAGATTCTTTAAATATAGTTGAAATGCAGGAAATAATTGAAAAGGTCAAAGAAATTAACCCAAAAGTTTTGGTCATGGTGGACAATTGCTACGGTGAATTTACCGAGACCCTGGAACCTGGCCATATTGGAGCAGACCTTTTAGCCGGCTCTCTGATCAAAAACCCCGGTGGCGGCTTGGCCAGCGGCGGTGGTTATATTGCCGGAATTGAAGAGTTAGTAGAAAATGCAGCTGCCATTATGACAGCCCCTGGCTTAGGCTTGGAAATGGGACCTGCTTTTGGCGACAGTCAGCGCCTGATGTTTCAGGGTTTGTTTTTAGCTCCTCATATAGTCAGCCAAAGCTTAAAGGGAATGCACCTGGTAGCAGCCGTGATGGCTCAACTGGGCTTTGAAGTCTCGCCGAAATTCGACGAAAGAAGAAGCGATGTCATTCAAGCCATTCGCTTTCAAGACTCTGAGACTTTAATCGAATTCTGTCGCAGCGTGCAGAGAGTTTCCCCCATAGATTCCCATTTACATTTGGAACCCTGGGCAATGCCCGGCTACGAACACCCGGTAATCATGGCAGCGGGAGCTTTTATTCAAGGGTCCTCTATTGAATTGAGCGCCGATGCCCCAATCAGAGAACCCTACACCGCTTATATTCAAGGTGGCTTGACTTACGAACATGTAAAATTGGCCTTAAAGGAGATTTTACAGAATTTGCCCCTAGAAATGTAAAGGAAAAGAAATATTTCTATCTGTTTTTCAGCAGGATTTAGACTTAATAATATGGAAATGACCAATGACAGTTATAATCGACACTAAAAAGACAGCTAATATTTGGGAGGTAGAACAGTATGAGTTCCATAAATAATCAGACTATGCGCTTTCGTGGCATGGATAAAGAGCCGGAAAGCATTCATCGCATACTGGCGGAAGTGACAGAGGCTCTCAAAGAAAGAAATTATAGCCCTATCGACCAAATTGTAGGCTATATTTTATCGGGTGATCCGGCTTATATAACCAGCCATAAGGGGGCCCGTAATTTGATTCGTACCGTCAACCGTGATGAAGTTTTGGAAGAATTGGTTCGCTATTATCTGAAATCGAAAGAAGAAGAAAGCCAAGAATGATGGAGTCAAAGAGAATAATTGGTCTTGATGTAGGCAGCCATACCATAGGTGTGGCTGTTTCTGACCCTCTGGGTTGGACAGCTACTGGGCTCAAGGTGATAAGGCGAAAAAGGCTGGAAGACGATTTAAAGCAATTGCTAGAACTATTTGACTATTATCAGGTAAAGAAAATAATCATTGGGCTGCCCAAGAACATGAACAATACTCTGGGCCCGCAAGCTCAGTACAGCTTAGACTTTGCCGAAATTTTAAAAGAACAATCTGGGCTTCCCATAATAATGTGGGATGAGCGTTTGAGCACAAAAAGTGCAGAAAGAGCCCTGATCGAAGGGGGCGCCAGAAGAAAGAAAAGGCGGCAGATCATCGATAAAATTGCTGCAGCTGTAATCTTGCAATCCTATTTGGATGCACAACAGGTTGGGAATAGCTTGAATGACCAGGAAGATGAAGCTTTAAATTCTTAAAATGTAGCAGCTAATTAATCTATAAAACTGCACTCACTTTTATCAAATAATCTCGATTATATACTCCTCATTTTTAACTAAACTCAATGAGAGGAAGAGTAAACAATTCACTGAAAAACATAGCCTTAGCCAATAAAGACCTACACAGACCTTGAATTTTGGAGGAGTAGAAATTGAGCAAGCAAAAAGATGGTAATAATAAAAACCTTGGCACTTTTATGGCTATAGGTCTAGCTTTAGGGACATCTTTGGGAATAGTCTTTGACAATATATCTCTGGGCATAAGCTTAGGCTTGATTTGGGGAGTTGCTATTGGCAGCATCCTCGATAGAAAGAACAAATCTTGAAGGTTCTCCCAAAATCAAAAGAATTTATGCTCAATAAAACCCAAACTCTCTTCGATTAAAATGCTGAAAAATATAGCATTTCTCAAGAGGGTTTTATTTTTTTGTTTAAACTGAATTTAACCCTGCCTTGAGCATTTTTCAATTGACTAAAAGAAACTGGCGTGTTATAATTTCTTCATTCGATTTGATAATCGAATTTATGCTATGATAGTGAAAGGTGCTGAAAGAAATGCCAGAAAAAAATACACATGACCATGAGTTTGAAGATCTTGACATTGAAGTTGTAACTCTAGTAGATGACGACGGTGAAGAACACGAATTTGAATTGATCGAAATTTTAGAAGTTGAAGAAAAGGAATATGCAGTTTTATTCCCATTAGACGGTGACGAAGAAGACGAAGCCATCATCTTGCGTATTGAAACCGACGAAAACGACGAAGACGTTTTGGTCGACATCATCGACGAAGATGAGTGGAATGCCGTCGTTGCTGCTTGGGAAGAATTAGTCGAAGAAGAAGACGACGAAGAAGAAATAGACGAATAATTTTTTAGCATAGACCCTGTTAAGAGTCCGATTTGATAGACAAATCGGACTTCTTTAATATCCAAGACCAAGAAGAAAAAGGGAAAGGAGCTGCTATGAAAAAATTACTCATTCTAATTATTTTGATTATCTTCATCTTAAGCGGAGTTTTTCTGGTCTCTAACCAAGGCCAATTGGAAGAGGAAGCCAGTTTTGAAGTTGTATCAGGCATGAGCTTTAAGGAAATTGGCAGTGAGCTGGAAGAGCAAGGTATGATCAAATCGAGTTTAATTTGGCAGTTAATAGGAATGGCCACAGGCAAGAGCAACAATTATTATTCCGGCCATTATAGATTTGAACCGGGCCAGAGCATGATGAGCATCTTGGAAGATATCTATACCGGGCAAATTTCTTTAAACTATTTGCCCTTGACCATACCCGAAGGCTCGACTGCCGAACATATTGCTGAATATGTGGAAGATACAGGCTTGATGAGCAAGGCTGAGTTTTTGCAAGCTTTGCAGGAATATAACGACCAGGATATGGCAGAAGGGGTTGAGTATAAGCTGGAAGGCTATCTCTTTCCGGAAACCTATTATCTCGATTTCGATATGGAAGCCGATGCTATAATAGGAATGCTATTGAATCAATTTGACCTGATTTACAACCAATTGGAAATACCTTCTGATTTCCCCTACAGCCAAGAAGAACACGTGATTTTGGCTTCTATAGTGGAAAAGGAATCGCAGCTGGACCATGAAATAAATTTGGTGGCAGGGGTGTTTTTAAACCGCTTGAATATAGATATGGCTCTGCAATCTTGTGCAACCGTTAATTATGTGTTAAAACAAGACAAACTAGTGTTGAGTTTAGAGGATATAGCCCTAGATTCACCTTATAACACTTACATGCACAATGGTTTGCCACCGGGCCCGGTCAGCAACCCAGGCCAAGCAGCTTTAGAGGCTGTTATTTACCCTGAGCAGAGCGATTATTTTTATTTTGTGGCAGCCCCAGACGGCACCCACAAGTTTAGTGAGACCTATGAAGAACACGAATACTGGTCAAATCTGTTTTATGGAGAGTAAAAAATGAAAAAACCTGAACTATTAGCCCCAGCCGGAGATTTAGAAAAACTAAAATATGCTTTGACTTATGGCGCTGACGCTGTCTATGCCGGCGGTATGCGCTATGGCTTGAGAGAACGAGCCGGTAACTTCAGTGAAGATGAACTGAAAGAAGGTATAGCCTTTGCCCATGAGCGAGGTAAAAAAGTTTATATAACGGTCAATGCTATGCCCCATAACGATGGTTTGGAAGGCTTGCCCGAGTATTTGCAAGCCTTAAACGAACTGAAGCCCGATGCCCTGATAATTTCTGACCCTGGCGTTTTAGTCTTGGCCAAAGAACATGCTCCTGATTTGGAATACCATTTGAGCACCCAAGCCAATACAGTAAACTATATTTCCGCTAACTTTTGGCAGGAGCAAGGCATCAGCCGCTTGATTTTAGCCAGAGAACTGAGCTTAGAAGAGCTGAAAGATTTTAGAAAACACAGCACAGCCGAGTTGGAAGTATTTATCCACGGAGCTATGTGTATGGCTTACTCGGGACGCTGCCTGATCTCTAACTTTATGACCGGACGCAATGCTAACCAAGGGGACTGTGCTCAAGTTTGCCGTTGGCCCTTTGCTGTAGCCGAAAGAAGAAGAGAAGGGGAATACTTCCCTATGGAGGAGACCCAAGAGGGCACTTACATCTTTTACTCGAAAGACTTGTCGATGATAGAACATATGCCTGAAGTGCTGGAATTGGGCTTAGACGGCCTTAAAATAGAAGGTAGGATGAAGAGCCTACACTATGTGGCAACTGTTGTAGCGGCCTATAGAAAAGCTATAGACAGCTACTTTGCCGACCCAGCTGACTTTGAATTTGACTCAAGATGGCTAGAAGAAATTAAAAAAGCCGGCACCAGAGAGCTGAGCACCGGTTTTTATTTTGGTAAGCCCGGTGAAGAAATAATGGACTATAGCGGTAAAGCCACCAGCCGAGAAATTGAATTTGTCGGGATAGTCGAAGACTATAAAGACAATATGCTCTACATTCAACAGCGCAACAATTTTAAAGTTGGCGACAAATTGGAAATACTGAGCCCAGGCTTTGAACTATATCACTTTGAAGTAAAAGAGATGTATAACCAAGAAGGAGAAGCGATAGAAGTAGCTCCCCACCCCTTGATGAAGGTGCAAATACCCTTAGCCAAGCCAATAAAACAACACAGCTTGCTTAGAAAGCTGACTACCTAAATCAAACTGACCTGCTTAAAAACAAACCAAATAGAACTATGTTGTCGATTAACCTAATTGCGCTTCTGCTTGTCAAAAATTGTGTTTTCTATTGCTGAGTACGATAAAAATGCTGCCTGCTTAAAAACAAACTAAATAAAACTGTGTTGACAATTAACCTAATTGCACTTCTGCTTGCCAAAAATTATGGTTTTCTATTGCTGAGCACAAAGAAAATGCTGCCTGTTTAGCAGCCAACATAATAGTACAACTGGATATTAAACATAAAAAAGCCCCTGCAATTTTTCAGCAGGGGCTTTTTTTATGGTTTTAAAACTGGTTACTTATGAAAATTATAATCAGGATGGCTCTAGATATTAATTATATGTTTTTGTAGACTCAAATTTGTGCTACTTACTTATCTGCATTTGTTGTGCCCATACATCTGCCTTAACAACTAGATCTTTACTTGAATTTGACCCACCCAACTAGCCATTATTTGTCAGACAACTCATGTTAATCAGTGTCACAAGCTAAGAAGCTTAACCTTGCTGCATCTTGACTAAGGCCCAATCTCATAGAAGGTGCGATAGCCGTAGGTTTTTAAAATAAAGTTGACAAAAAGATTTAAGATAAGGAGCAAAGAGATTACAACGATGTAATAGATTTTCAAATGGGCTAAGCTCATTTTCATTACTGAAAACATTAAAAGGGAACCAAGGAAAAAACCATTGGCTAATGATACTATACCAGCCATACTCTGTTTGACCACTGCATTATGGTTGATGAAGTCGAATTTAGGAAAACTAAGGTTGATCAGTATTCCAATTTGTGAGACATAATAGGCAGTTAGGACCGATAGAACAACATTCATGAGAATAAAGAAAGGTGAAAAGGAAAGAGAAAAACTAAAGATCAAAGACGCCAATAAGGACGCTGGCACTATCAGCATTAAATTGAGCAGAATCTTGGCGTTGAAAACATCTTTAGGCCTGATAGGCAAGCTTTTAAGCCAATCGTACATTTGACCTTCTAAAGACAGACTAAATGGAGTAGTTGTTGTTATGGCAGAAGCTGCTGCGAACAAAGCCGGCATAAAAGCGCTTAAATTATCTCCAGGAATCTGATACAAAATTTCTTGTAGCATGCTTTTGTTGAACAAAGGTAAAAAAGCACCTATTAACATAAAAATAGGACCGAGAATGGTGTTCATAACATAAACAGGGCTGGAGAAATATAATCGAAACTCTTTTTTTAGCAAGGCGACCATCAGGTTGTTGCCTTTAGCTACTTGGCCCTTGTATTGGACATGACTGACATTGCTCTCTAAACGCTCACGAATAAAATGGTAATAGCGGGCAGTAAAAACAGAAAAGAGAGCAAACAAACCTAACGAACCAAAAACGAAGATACTGAAGTCAAAAAACTTAAGGCCGTTGAGAGCATTAGCATAATAGCTGGCTAAGGGAAAGATTTTGTTAATCTGACTGTTGAGCAGACCGATTAGGCTGGTTATTTGCTCCGTGCTCATGCTGCTCAGCTTCTGATTGAAAAAAACTATGCTTAGAGAAAAAACAATGCTCAAAGCTAAGCTCAAGAATTTTTTCCCCTTAAAGTCACCAATAGATGTTTCGAAAGCTACGTTTAAAGCAGCAGCTATGACGACAGGAAAAAGAGGTACAATAAACAAACCGATTATTGACATCAGGTAAAAGGCTAAGCCGGCAGAAGTTCTTTGCCCGTAGACAATAACAGCAGGCGCCATAATAATTGAACTGAGTAAAAAGTTGAAACTGTAGATATTGATTATCTTTGAAATCATCAACTCTTTAAAGGAGATGGGCAAAGATAGTATAAACTCTTCGTCGGCTGCCTGGAAAAGCAAATTGCTGCCTTTAAAAGCCACATTAAAGAATGTGAAAAAGGAAGCCAAAGCCATGGTCAAAGCCAAGAGAGGAGTAAAGTCTCGCAGGGGAGTTAAAATATCGGCTATATTGATGCTCATGAAAGAAAAAAGAAAAACGAACATAAGCAAGCTGATTAGAACGAGTAAGAAATTCGTATTGAATTTAGACTTACCTGTTTTTTGGCCTTTGAACAGACCTATATGGTAGAGTTTGACTAAAAGAAATACATTATTCATCTTGCACCAACTCCAAGAAAAGGGCCTCTAGGCCTTTTTCACCTTTGACCTTTTCGGTGGGCCCGGATATTACCAATTTACCGTCTTTGATAATGGCAATTTTGTTGCAGAGCTTTTCAGCCACTTCTAAGACATGAGTGGAGAAGAAGACTGCAGAACCTCTGTCGCAGAGCTCCTGCATGATTTGCTTGACTGTAAAGGCTGCTTTGGGGTCTAGACCAACGAAAGGCTCGTCTAAGAGCAAGAGCTTAGGCTCGTGTAAGAAAGCCGCTATAATGGCCAATTTTTGCTTCATACCGTGAGAATAAGATGAAACTGAATCAGCCAAATTGTCGTAAAGCTGCAATTCTTTGGCATACTTTTCTACTCTTTCTTCTCTCACAGAAACAGGCACCCGATAAATATCAGCCACCAAATTCAAATACTGAATACCTGTTAAAAAGGTGTAGATTTCTGGGTTGTCGGGAATAAAAGCCATCTTTAACTTACAAGTGACCGGATCGTTTAAAATAGACAAACCGTCAATTAAAATTTCACCTTGATCGAAGGGAATTATACCAGAACAGCATTTTAGTGTAGTCGTTTTGCCCGCCCCGTTGTGACCAATAAAACCAAAAATATCTCCGGCTTCCACATGCAAAGTCAAATCATCGACAGCTACCTTGCCATTGCGATATACCTTTGTTAAATTGCTAATTCGTAACAAATGGCCTCACTCAATTCTTTTAAAATATGATTCATTAAAGCAAAACTAAAAAACACAAACCAAAATCAAACACTTTAATAAATCGTTTTAAGATTCGCTTTTTGTATTAGTTAGTCCTTTAAAAGGTGGTAGGTTTTGTTGGAGAAGGGGAGAGTGTGAGAAGTTAGCTATTGTGATAAAACTTCATGCAATCATAAAATAGCAACGCAAAAAGTTGCCTCAATAATCGCAATGCTTCTAAGATCCTTTCTCTAAAATTTGTTGGTTTATAACACTTTATGCAAGTGAAAATTGAAAAGTTCATCTTTTAGGTACCCCCTAAGCAAAAAAAGCAAGGTCAGATAGTAAAAAGCTTGAATTTGCTTTGAAAATAATAGTCCCCTCATAAAAAAAGACTAGGGTTATTGCATAAAGTTTAAAAAACCGCATTTGTCTAAACATTATTGTTGGCTTTATGATGATGGTGATAATTGAATATTGACTTAATATTATGAAAGGAGAATAAGAAACAATAATTCAACCCATCATCCGGTTACTTTCTCTTTTTAGTCTTTGCAGGATAATTTACTATTTAACAAGAATTATGTTAATATGTTATATTGAATAAATTCAGCAAAGGCGGGTTTTTATGGATATATTTTCACAAGTTGTGATCATGCTAGCAGGTGCGTTTATTATCAATAATTTGTTTAGACGCTTTGTTAAACCACTGACGAGTTGGGTATATTGGTTTATTGGATTCATTGTAGCTTCGTTCTTTACCAATATTATTACTCTTTACTTAGTCTCGATTGGCACCTTATCTGAAACTTGGGGACCAACCATAGTACAGACTATAGCTATAGGTGTAATTCTTTTGTTCATGCCTAGAGAGCCAGGTAAGTTTGGAAGAAAATTAGATCCGAGTGAAGAAGATGATGATAGTAAACCACCAACTAAAAAGAAGAAGAAACCTAAATATTAAAATATTAAAAGGAGGTCTTCTATGCACTCCTTGGACAAACTCTTAGCATATCTCTATCAAAAGGGATATCTCGACGAAGACATTGAACTGAGTTTAAAAGGAAAGCAAGATAGAGGAGACTTTGTAGTCGATTACCTTTTAAAATGGCTGCCATTAAAAGAAGTTGAGCTAAAAGAGCTTATTGAAAAATTCTATTCGTGGCCATTGTTTTTAGACAGAGAGGTTTTAATCGATAGAAAATTGCCATTTTGGCTGGATGCTGGGTTGTCACACAAACTGCGCTGTATACCATTAAGTTTTGATGGGTATAATTTGCAAGTTGGTGTAGACGACCCTTTTTTTGTACCTTTTTGGCAAACTCTTGAATATGATTTGAATTTCAAGCTCGAGGTTTTTCTTCTATTACGAAAAGACTTTTTAAGCCTTTATAGGCAGCTTTATAATAGGCAGCCTAAAGCTTTTGAAGAAGAAAAGGAAACAAAAATTGATCTATTAATGCCTTGGGAATTAGAAAACGAAAAAGATGATTTAAATGAAGTCTTGGAGGAAGCTATAAAAGCCAATGCTACAGACATACACTTTGAACCTTTAGCGGTGGGTTTGAGAGTTCGCTTTAGAGTTGATGGAACACTACGCTTACATCGTATGTTCAATGAAGAGAAAAAGAAAGAACTAATCGCCCGTTTAAAAGTATGGTCTGAACTAAATGTAAGTCAGCAGCGTTTACCTCAAGACGGGCAATTTCAAAGAAATATACAGGAAGAAACAATTGATTTTCGTCTATCTACTTTGCCTTTGATTCACGGAGAAAAAGCTGTGATACGTATTTTAAGAAAAGAGGTGATGCTCAAAAGCCCTTTGCAATTAGGGATGAGCGAAAAAGATTTGAGACATTTTCTTAGCGTTTTAAAAAAACCTCAGGGAATGATATTGGTTTGCGGACCAACAGCTTCAGGAAAAACTACTACTATGTACTGTGCCATTGAACAATTGCCAAAAGATGATTTAAACATTGTTACTATTGAAAATCCTGTGGAATATCGAATATCCGGCATCCAACAAATGCAAGTCAATCATAAGATCGGAGCTACTTTTGCTGAAGGACTAAGAGCTATTTTAAGACAAGATCCGGATGTGATTTTGCTGGGTGAAATAAGAGATAAAGAAACTGCTGAAGTCGCATTTCAAGCAGCTTTAACCGGTCATTTAGTCCTTGCTTCACTACATACAGAGGATGCTTCCGGCGCTATAACAAGGCTTTTAGATATGGGAATAGAGCCTTATTTATTAACATCAACGATTACATGTATAGTAGCTCAAAGATTGGTTAAAAAACTTTGTCCAAACTGTGGGCTTCTAGAAAATGTTGATTTTAAAACTGTAGAGAAATTTCCTTTTTTACAAAGTTTAGATAAATATAAACAATTAGGGAAAGCGGGTCTTGGTTGTGAAAGATGTGATTTTTCCTCTTACTCTGGTAGAATTGGACTATTTGAACTTTTGTTACCTTCTGATGAAATAAACACACTTATTATGAAAAAGGCACCCTTGAAGATTTTAAGGCAGAAAGCTTACGAAGAAGGTTCTAATCCTATTGTATTTGACGGTTTCAAAAAAGCATGCGAAGGTATCACAACTTTACAAGAAATCTTACCATTACTACCAGAGTTTTAATGTCGAGGTGTTTTATGGCTTTTTTTAGATTTATAGCTTTAGACGCTACGGGAAATAAGGAAACTAGTACAATTTATGCCAACAATAAGAATGAAGCTTTTCAAATACTCCAAAAAATGTATAAAGAAATAATTTCAATCAAAGAAGAATCTTATGTACTCAATTTATTAAGAAGTTTTCAAAAGCAGCAACTCTTTAATAAGGATGAACTTGCTTCAACTTGTCGTCAAATTTCTAACTATTTGAAAAGTGGTATGTCAATGAATTCAATAATACAGCTTTTAGCTTGGGAAGAAAATAATAAGAAAAGGAAAAACTTTTGGCTTCAAGTTCAATCTGACTTTCAAGAAGGTTTGGAATTTTCTCAATGCCTACTACCATGGCAAGAACGATTACCAGCTATTATAATTGCAGTTTTACAGGCTGCAGAGATTACAGGAGAAGTTCAAAGTTCTTTTAAAAATCTCTTTACTTACTTCGAGCGAATAAGTAGGGAGAGAAATGAATATTTAAATCTATTCATTTACCCAGCCTTGTTAATCATCTTAGTTTTATTTGTAATTTTGTTTTTAAGCAATTTTGTCTTGCCGTCTTTTCTTACACTGTATGGTGAAGAACGAATTTTACCAAAAGCCACTAGATTATTGCTTCTATTCGGTAATATAAAAACTTTGATTTTTATTCTAGTTTTAATTATTCTATTTTTTTTGGTTTTTGCTCTCATTTATACTTATTCTAACCTGAGATTAAAGGTTGCAATTAATCTAAAGGTTTTACAATTACCATTTTTAGGTAAGCATTTAATAAAACAAGAGCTCATCAATTTATCGTTCTCTTTAAGCTTACTTCTAGCTTGTGGTGTAGATTTAGTCAAAGCTTGGACCTATGCTATAAAATCAATAGCGTCACCATATCTAAGATCAAATATGGAACAATTTACTATTGATTTAGAAAAAGGCGTAGACTTACATCTGGTTTTAATGAGATGTAAGGTGCTTCCAAAGAGTTTTACTGAATACGTAAAACACGGAGAAAGAGGAAATTTTCTAGGCGAAGCCTTTAACTTGATAGCAGAGAACTACAGTGAAGAATGTCGTTTTGAGGCTAATAAATTAAGGCGCTTCATGGAGCCGGCTCTGACTGTTATTATAGCATTACCCATAGTTTTTATTGCATATGCAATTTTGTTACCAATTATGGCTCAATGGGAATTTAATCAAATTTTTTAAGCAGAGAGGATAAGGAAATGAAAATAGAATCAAAAAAAGGATTTACACTCATAGAAATTTTATTAGTTTTGGCTATGATAGCGTTGCTAACCACCATAGCTTTACCAAAAGTATCAGAAATATATGAAAATGCCAAATTAAACAAAGCAAAAGCTGATGCTCAGATAATTGCAGCAGCTATTGTAAGAGAAGAGTTAAGATATGAGATACAAGGAGATTCAGAAGACCCTTGGTATGATGCTTTAGTAATTAAAGAAAATGAAATTGATGAAGATGTTTTGAAAAAATTAAATATTTCTTTAAATCTAGGTGACTACAAATTTTATTATAATGATGGATCAAGGGTTATAGAAATTATAGAAAAAGACAATCCGTATGATGAAGATAACGTCGTTATAAGTGTGGATATACCTGATTAGATTGTTTGCTCTTACATAGACAGTTACTTAATTGTAAATGGAAGAAACTTTGTTTATTTTAATCAAAGCTTAAAAAGGAGTGAGTAGGATTCAAATTTTGAAAAATTCCAGAAAAGGTAGCGCTTTAATAGTAGCTCTTGTTATACTCTCTTTTTTAGCTTTACTATTATCATCAATCAATTTTAATACTCAAATCCGCTATTGGTTAAGTAGAAATGATTTTTATGAGTTAATTAGCTTTTACAATGCATACTCCGCCTTAATTCTTGCTGAGAGTGAACTTAAAAACATTTTAAATCTAGGTGATATCTTACCTGAATTTTGGCAAAAAGAAGAAGTTCTAAACGAGGAAAAAGCTATTGCTACAATAATCGCAAATGATACCAATTTGGTTTTACAAGGTAGGGGTTCTAAGAAAAACGTCCATAGTCTTTTCGAAGAGAGGATAGAAGTTACCAGTTCATTTGGTCGTTTTCCTTTAATTTTTATAAAAGAGAACATTTCTGATTCATTGATTCTTAAACTTAATTCTGCAATAGACTGTTGTTTAATTTCATTACCGTATGAAAGTCATAGTAAAATGATTAATTTTTCAGATAGATGCTGTTTTTATATAGACTCATTGAACACAGAATCCTACACTTCGGAAATATTTGATTTGAACAATATAGAGGTAATCAGATTGATACCAGAAAATGACTCAACTTGTATCTTAGAAGATCTACAAATTGCTAACCTTTTACCAGGAGAATATAACTTAGAAGAGCTCACTAATTTGGATATAATCTATAGCTATGGTGATTTGAAAATTTTGGTAAGTGAAGGATCAAGAGATGATTTACCAAGCTTTCATACAGAGGGAGAAATCGAGATTTTAAGCGATAGAGATTTAGAGATTAAAGGATACTTAATTTGTAATGCTCTTACTGGCAGTAATGTAAATTTGTTTTTCAATCAGGATCGAGAGTTTTTAGATAAAATTGCGCAAGTCGAAGAATATCTTTTTCCTAAATTATTGGAAGATGTTTATCAGAAACATTTTTGGATAAAGAAGGTTCACTATTTACCAGAAATAGTCAGTTAATTTTGAAGCAAATATATAATTAATCTTTAAGCAGGTGAAATATGAAAAAAGGGTGGATTTTTACTGAAACGCTTTTAGCTTTGGCAATTTTTGCTTTAATATCATGCCCGATGCTTTATATCTTACAAGAAAATTTTAAAGCGGAAAAGTTTTCTGCAGAAGTCAGGAATACATCATTTATGATGAGTAATATTTTAGAAGAACTATATTCTGGAGGTTTACCAGACATTGAAGCTAATCTAATTGATTTTCAAAGCGGATTTTTAGTTATAACCTTTCGTGAAAAACAATATACTTTTTCATTCCATCCATATGCTTGTGACGGATCTAGACTAGTCAGGGTTTCCATCAAACTTGTTGAGACTGACGGAAGGAATGTCGATTATGAAAGCACGCTTGAGGTTCTATTTCAAACAAAATAAAGGCTTTACTCTTCCGGAAATTTTACTAACTTTAGTCTTGTTTGCATTAGTTTCAAATTTATATTTTCAAGTTGAAAAAGAGATAAACAATCATGTCTTTGAAGAAACATTAAAAATTGATCAATTTTTTCATTTGGAAACAGCACTAAATTCTATGGAGGAACTTATTAGGCGATCCGATCAAATTACTCTTTTAAATAAAACCAGTCGTTACTCACAGGGCCTAAGGCTAAACTATATGGAAAATGAAGTTTTGAAAACAGCAACTTTTAGATTAGAATATTTCACAGGAATAATTTCACAAACAATTCAAGTAAATAATAATTCTGGAACAAGCCAATTAGCTATTGATATTGGAGAACTTATATTTATACTAAAGGAAAACAAAAATGGAAGATTATTGCAAATTCAAATTTCTGGTAAAAAGAATAAATATTGCTGCTTAGAAAGAACATATTTTTTACGAGGAATGAGATATGACAAAGAAATTCTCAAGAATGTTTAAAAAAAATAAAAGAAAAAAAATAGGCATTGACCTGAGATCCAAATGTGCTTTGATATCCTTTGAAGGAAAAGAATATCTTTTAGACTATAAATGTGAAACTGAAAGTAATTTCAATGCCTTGTTTGAACTAACAAATAACTCAGCGAGCGATATTACTATATCGCTTACCCTTCCAGAAAAACACTTATTAATCAAGGAAATGAACATTTCAAGTAGTTTAAAACCCAAAGAAGTATATCAAACAGTAAAATTACATTGTGAACAGCTCTGGCCTTGGTCTTTAGAGGGTTTTTTCTGGGATTATTTTATTCAAAATCAACAGTTAGACAGAGACAATTTATTTAACGAACAAAAGCTAACAATCTATGCGATTAATAAAGAGAAATTTATAAATATTTTTGAGTGGTTTACTTCGAACAACCTCAATATAGAAGAAATACAATTAGCTTCAAATCTTATTTCTCTAAAACACAATGCAAACATATTGGTCCAGATCTTTGATGGCTATCTTACCTGTACAATTTTAGAAGAGAACATGCCAACGAACTATAAGAATATAATATTTACCGAGAATAAAAGTAATTTTTCAAAAACGCTATCCTGTTTAAATGAATATTTAAATTATTTCTTTTTTATGAAGAGAAATAAAGATGATTCAGCAAAAAAAAATCAGCAAAGTTTATTGCTTCATACTGCCTGGCAAAGCGAAGAGAATATGGAGTTTGCTCAGGTACTTGAAAGTAAAGCAAAAGAGTGGCTACCCCAAAATTACACACTAAAAATAGAAGATGATTCTTTTTTAACTGCTAAAATTCTAAGCGAGAGGTAGGGTTATATATGAGCTTTAATTTATACCAAGAGCAAAAAAAACAATATAACAAATATGGAGTGTTAAAATATATCTTGAAGGTTATCTTATTAATTGCGCTAGGATTACTTTCCTTCAATTTATTCCTAAACATTAAACTTGCACGTTTAAAAAAAGAGGAAGAATTACTTTCTCAAGAAATAGCAAAAATTGACTATTCCTTACTAGAATTAGAGGATTATGAAAGTGATTTTGTTGATGAAAATGAAGCCTATCTTTACGAAAGTATGCTTTATGACTTAGAGCAAATTAATGATTCAAAACCTAAAAATTTGAGCTTAACCCAAGTAAGGGGCTCAATAAATGATGATTTAACTATTATTGGGGATTTTAAAACGTTAGCAGATTATGAAGAGTTTATCAGTAATTTAGAGGAACGAGGATACATTGTTTTAAATTCTTATTCTGAGAAAATTGGTTACATGAGCAACAAATTTCATTTGCAACTCCAATTTTAATAAAGGATATTAGAATGAATTCTTTAAACAAAAAAGAATTACTTGGTTTGGTAATTTTGGCAGCAATAGTATTAGCTTATCTTTTAATAATAAAAATCATTCCAAACACAAATTTAATCTTTGAGTTAAATTATGAAATTAATCAGCATGAGCTTAAATTAGAACTTTTATGTGATTACCTTGATTCTTCTAAGGCAAACAACGAGGTGAAAGTCTCTCTAGAAAACAATAATAAAGAAAGTTCTGAAAGTATTATTGATATTAAAAAGCCCTTGCTTTTACTTCTTAATGAAACTAATGGTGAAGTGCTTTACCTATC
>LSQX01072625.1_pt1 | contig 62692 bp, 54 predicted proteins | sample 654561 | NCBI WGS metagenome assembly LSQX01 (sample SAMN04489861, study PRJNA283612) | anaerobic digester metagenome | isolation source: 4 biogas reactors fed with cattle manure at either 37C or 55C with and... | place: Denmark: Kongens Lyngby | collected 2014
CAATCGCTTCCGTTGTTATAACAAAAAGGGTAATTCCCCGAAGAGAATTACCCATGGAACCGGGAATGATTTAATTAACGAGGAACTGCACGAGTGACGCGCAAGCCTTCCATTGCGTCAACTTCTTTGTTGATGGTTTCGACTACTGTATACATGTAAGCACCATTCACTTTGGACAGACCAAACAATCTGTCATCATGCGTCATTTTATTTTCAAAATCGTAAAGATCAATTTCGACGGAACCATTCCCAAGATCGACACTCTCACCGGTACTTCTTTTACCCTTCATTGTAAACATGGAATCGTCAACGATTCCAACGTCTTCAAATACCATTTGCCCAACTTTTACCGTATTGCAGTAAAGCTTTTTACATCAATAATATTTTATGTCGAAACAGTATTGTACCCATTGATATTAAAGGATAGCCTCGAGCTCGTCGAGGGTTTTGCCAAAGACATCGAGGGCATCCTGTATGGGCTGAGGCGTGGTCAGATCGACACCGGCCTTTTTCAATAATTCCAAAGGATAATCCGAAGAACCGCTTTTCAGGAAGTTCAGATACCTTTCCACAGCGGGCTCACCGTCACGCAATATCTGCGATGAAAGAGAAGCCGCGGAAGAAAACCCTGTGGCATACTTGTAGACATAAAAACTGGTGTAAAAATGAGGAATTCTTGACCATTCCATGGCAATGAGATCATCCACCATCACTTCTGCGCTAAAGTACTTGTCATTCAGCCCTTTATAAAGTGAACAAAGCTCATTTGTGGTGATTGAATCACCCTTTTCGACCTTGCTGTGAACGAGTTTCTCAAATTCCGCAAACATGACCTGCCTGAAAACCGTGCCCCTGAATTCTTCGAGGTAATGATTCAAAAGGTAGGCGCGCTCTTCCTTTTTTTGCGTGGTTTCAAGCAGATGGTGCATTAGCAGGGATTCATTCACTGTGGAGGCCACCTCTGCGACAAAAATCTTATAGCCCGAATAAATATAAGGCTGTGTTTTGTTTGTGTAGAAGGTATGCATCGCATGCCCCATCTCATGGGCCAGGGTGAAAACATCGTTGATCAACCCCTGATAGTTCAGCAGCACATAGGGGTGTGTTGCGTATGCTCCCCAGGAGTAAGCACCGCTGGTCTTTCCTTCATTTTCATATACGTCAACCCAGGCCGAGTCAAGCCCTGCGGACAAATCCTCAATATACCGCTTTCCAAGCAGCTTTAAGCCTTCCTTCACCATATCGACGGCCTGGCGATATGGAATGTGTCTGTCGATATCACTGACCATGGGGCAATACAGGTCATACATTCGTAAATCATCCAGCTTCAAAGCCTTTTTACGAAGCTTCAGGTACCGGTGCAGCAGGGGAAGGTTTTTGTGAATGGTATCGATGAGGTTGTCATAAACCTGTATAGGAACATTGTCCTGATCCAAAGACAGCTCCAGGCTGGACGGATATTTCCTGACAGTGGCGAAAAAGCGGTTCTTTTTGATGTTCCCCGAAAGGGTTGCGCCTAAAGTGTTTTTCATCTTTCCATAGGTGGTGTACATGGCTTCGTAAGCCTGTTTACGTACTTCCCTGTTAGCGCTTTCAAGAAAACGGATATATCTGCCCTTGGTGAGTTCCACCTCCTGTCCCTGCTCATCTTTAATAAAGGGAAACTTAATGTCGGCGTTATTGAACATGGTAAATGTATCTCTTGGATTTCGGGCCATTTCTGCGGTTAAGGCCATGATTTCTTCTTCGCGGGCTGAAAGAATGTGCTTTTTCTGCCGAAGAAGCTCTTCCAGGGAAAACTTGTATACTGCCAGATCTTCATTTTCGTTCAGAAAATTGATCAGCTTTCCATCGGGCAAACCAATAATTTCAGGGGTGATAAAGGATAGCCTGGCTCCGATCTCTGTGCTCAGCGAAAAAGCCGTTTCGGTGAGATCCTGATAAAGCGGGTCGCTGTTGTCCTCATCCCTGCGCATACGTGCATAAACAAGAACCTTGTCATGGATGGACATTAATTCATCCTGAAGCCTCAGACACTGAAAAAGATTTTCAGCAGCTTCTCCCAGAGTGCCCCTCATGGGTAACAGCTGTGAAAGCAGTTCCCTGGCTTTTTCCACATCCTTTTTCCAGGCTTCATTGGATTCATAGATATCTTCAAGGTGCCATTTATATTTCGGATCCAGTTCATTTCTTTTTGGAAGTGTCTGTTGGTTAGCCATTTGATAATCCTCCTTATCAGGTAGATAATGCGGGGCCTGATATGCTTTTTCTGCATCCATCAGATAACCCTGTAACCATAATTCAAATGAATCATTTCGCAGAAAAATTCTTATGAATTTAGTATACCTGAATCATCAATAATCTACCACCAGGTCTGTATATTTCAAGAATTTTTGAACACCGAGCTGGAGTTTTTATCAAATACGATAATTTTCTAATGAGTGCAAATGAATCATGACATACTCTTGTCATGTTTTAGATGTTATGATGAATATATACTATGAAATTAAGTGAGCGCTCATTTAAAAAGGAGGAATTGAAATGCATGAGGAAATCATTGCAAGAGCAGGAGAGATTATCGGGAAAAACACCGGGGAGTCTACATATTGTATTTTGGCATTGATAGATTTGGATGGTTATCCGACAGCTTCCACCATATCTGCATCTAAGGCAGACGGAATTCGCTGGATTACCTTCTGCACGGGGTTGGGCAGTACAAGAACAAAACGAATCGACAAATGCAACCGTGCCAGTGTTTGTTTCAATGGCCCGGATTACAACATTACGCTGGTGGGGACAATGGAAGTCATCACAAACCCGGATGTTAAAAGGGATATGTGGTACGGGGGGTTGAAGAACCATTTCAGTGGGCCGGAAGACCCGAATTACTGTGTTCTGCGTTTCAATACCCAGCGGTACAACCTTCTGGTAGACTGGAAAGAAGCCAGGGGAGTGCTGTAATTCAGTTATGAATGATTACATTATTAAAACTATAGTTTTGCAGTTTAGGTAACGAATAAGAATTTTTTTGCGCAGGAATTTCGATCATTTATTTGAAATGAAAAAAGAAGTGAGGTATATATTATCATGGATATTACTGTAAAAGCAGCCGCGTTGCTTGATAAATGCGGAGATGTTGTTCTGTCTTCCGTTAGTGAGAATGGCTTTCCCCGCCCCTGTGTTTTGGCAAAAATTAAATCCGAGGGAATACATAAACTATGGTTTTCTACCGGATTGAAAGGCACAAAAACCATTCATTTTCTGAAAAACCCCAAAGCGGGTGTCTGTTTTTACAGCGGAGGCGATGGTGTAACCCTGACAGGTAAGGTTACAGTCAGAACAGACGCTGCAACCAGGGCAGCGTTGTGGGTGGATTGGTTTATCAATCATTTTCCGGGTGGGGTTGATGACCCGAACTATTGTGTTCTTGAATTTGAAGCCGAGGAAGCAACGTTTTGGATTGACCATGAGTTTCTTACACTAAAAGGTGATCAGCTTCGTTTTCCCGCCCGGTGATTGCTGTAATCTATATAATACTTGACAGGAACCGGATCGGAGCTTACTTCTTTATGAGAGTGTTCACAAAAATGTGATTTTCCGAACGGTCGAATATAGGGCAAAGGTGGGCTTACGCGCTCATGCATCCCGTGTGTATTGCAATTGCAAAGCAATTGCTTCTATTGCTATAAAGAGAGGTGAAAAACGATGATAGATACTTGTTGCGGGCTTTGCTGTGCAACCTGCTCATTTAAGGAACCCTGCAACTGCGGTGGGTGCATGGCAACAAAAGGTCACCCTTTTCACGGTGAGTGCCCCATAGCCACATGTTGTTTCAGTAAAGGTCATACTCACTGTGGTGAATGCGAAGCCATTCCCTGTGAAAAGCTGTTTACCTATTCCTTTCTGGATCCTGTTCATGGGGACAAGCCCCAGGGTGCAAGGGTGAAGGTGTGCAGAAAATGGGCCGCGGAAAGCGGAAAACAGGCATGGGACAAGGTGCTGTTAACCTCAGCAGGCTGGTCCAATATGGTCGGTGAAGTGAATAAGAACATTCAGCAAAGGTTCCTGAAAATGCTGGATAAGCCTGCCAGTGAAGCGAAGGTTTTATTCATTCCCACGGCCGCAATCTTTGATGAAGCAATCAAAATGGTGGGTAAATGCAGGGAAGAGCTTCTGCATTCAGGTATCCTGCCTGAAAACATGACGGTTTACAATATTGGCGACCCGATGACGATTGCCCAAGCCATGGAATACGATTGCATTTATTTCACCGGCGGAGATACTGGGCATCTGTTGCGGCGAATCAAGGAAACGGGTTTTATGAGCATCATCAAGGCGATGGTTTATGCAAACAAAGTCTATGTGGGTGTCAGCGCGGGAAGCCTTATTGCTACCCCGAATATAGGTGAGCCATTCAATGAGGCTACATCAGGGCTGGCACTCATACACGCATACATATCGGTTCATAATCCCGAAGGTACTGCTGCCAGAACCGATTTACCGCTGCCACATATCCCTTTAACCGATGATCAGGCACTGGTGGTAAAATGGGATGGATATGAAATTGTATAGAAAATATGAGTGAAACGGGAGCGGTTCTTTTGTTCAACAAAGGAACCGATTCTAAATTTTCGGGTCTCTAATGTGGGTATGCGTTCCAGCGAGTGTATTGTCGGAGTACAGGCATGTTTATGTGAAACAGGGATCCAATATCTTTGAATTGTGGAACAATACAGAAGGGAGCCACCATGTCAGACATAATGCCCATATTTCAGCATATAATAGAAGGATGGATTCAAATTTGGGTCTGTAATTACAGAGCCGAAGGCAAAGTTTGAATCCAAGTTTGGAGGAACTAGCATGCCGAATGGAAAAGCAAGACATATGTTCCCCGGGGGAAACACATCCAAAGGTTTTTTCAGCTATTATGATAACGTCCTTCCACAGGAGAATGCAAAAAGAATCTTTATCCTGAAGGGGGGCCCTGGTGTCGGGAAATCCACATTCATGCGAAAAATTGCCGAGGGAATGTGTGAGAAGGGCTTTAATATTGAATACATGCATTGCTCCAGTGACCCCAACAGCCTGGATGGAGTGGTGTTCCCCGAACTCCAGGTCGCCATGCTCGATGGGACCGCACCACATGTCGTTGATCCCAAAAACCCCGGCGCGGTGGATGAGATCATTAATCTGGGGCAATTCTGGCGCGAGGAAGGCATTACCGCAAACAGAGAAAAAATCCTCGACATTAATCAGGAGATTGGCAGATACTTTACAAGAGCTTACCGATATATCCAGGCGGCATACAGTATTTACAGAGATAATGAAGCTATTTATGGACTGGCCATGAACCATGGGAAAGCGAATGTTCTCATTGCCAATACGGTTGTTAAACTGTTCGAGGGCATTGATGTTTCAGAAATTGTAGGGAAACAACGCCACCTTTTTGCCTCGGCTATTACACCGCAAGGGCTTGTGGACTTTCTCCCATCATTGCTGACCACTGAAGAAGTGATCGCTGTCGACGGGAATCCCGGCACAGGAACAGAGCGGTTGCTTGAAAGGGTAAGAGCAGCTGCGATTGAAAGAGGGATATACGCCGAGTCGTATTATTGCGCGTTAAACCCGCACAAGCTGGAGCACCTGGTCATTCCGGAACTGAATGTATCCATCACAACCAGAAACGCCAACCACGAAAGTGAACAAAAGCTCACCAGAGAAATGAACTTGAATGAGTTCCTTGATGATGCAGTGTTGGAGAAATACCATCAGGAAATCTGTTTTAATCAAGAGGAATACAACAAACTTCTGGAAAGAGCCATCAAAACGATCCAAAACGCCAAAAGGCTTCACGATGATCTGGAAAGCTATTATATCCCACATATGAACTTCGACGCAGTTCAAAAATGTCAGGAAACCATTCTTGCAAGGCTTCTCCAATAAGGGCTTCAATGTTACTGTTCACAGGTAAACAGACGCAGCCTGTCATCCTGAACGAAGTGAAGGATCTCCCATTACTCCTGACAAGATCCTTCGCTGCGTTCAGGATGACATCGCTATACTCAGATAAAACACATACCTCTGAAGCTACTTATGAACTTATTAGTGAGGAAGTGTGAACAGTAACGTACCAGTATTCTCATACCATTAAATTTCATGCTCAGAGTATGCAGCTTTGCTGCGATATGGTATAATATCGTCAGAAAATACAAAAGACTGGAAGCTTGGTGATTGGTTTGACGAATTATGGATTCGTGCGTGTTGGTTCGGCTGTTCCTGAAATGAAGGTTGCCGATTGCATCTTTAATACGGAGAAAATTCTGGAGCTGATGGAAAAGGCGGCGGAGCAGAAGGTTTATATCACCGTTTTTCCCGAGCTTTGCATCACCGGGTACACCTGTGGGGACCTTTTTGGTCAGCGCCTGCTTTTAAGTGCCGCTTTGGATGCTCTGGGGAAATTAAAGCAGGCCTGTTCAAAGTGGAATAATGTATTTCTGGTTGGTCTGCCGCTGATGATTGACCAGCAGCTTTACAACTGCGGTCTTGTATTGCAGCATGGGCATATTCTGGGGGTTGTACCCAAACGATATATCCCGAATTATAATGAGTTTTACGAAAAAAGATGGTTCCGTGAGGGCAGAGATTTGAATACCGATTCGATCAGGTTGTTCGGTCAGGATATCCCTTGCGGCATTGATTTGATCTTTCATGATAACAACACACCCGGGGTAAGCTTCGCCATTGAAATGTGTGAAGATATGTGGATGCCTGTTCCGCCATCAAGCATTCATGCTTTGAATGGCGCGGTGATTCTGTGTAATCTTTCCGCCAGCAATGAGATCATCGGGAAGTATAAATACCGTGAAATGCTTGCAAAAAGCCAATCGGGAAGGTGTATTGCAGGGTATGTCTATACATCGGCAGGTGTCGGTGAATCGTCAACAGATCTTGTTTTCGGTGGTCACGGTATCATTGCCGAATATGGCTCAGTTCTTGGCCAAACCCAGCGTTTTCGGAAGGATTCACAATTGCTCACCGCAGATATTGATGTTTGCAAGCTTATTCGGGAAAGAGTAAACGCTACTTCTTTCACCCAGACAGATCTGCCGCGTAAAAGCAGGGAGGTTCAGCTTTTGGAAGCCCCACCCCAACCGGATGAACTGAACCGAAATGTTGATCCGCATCCTTTTGTGCCCTCAGATCCGGCAACCCGGGATGAAAGATGCCAGGAAGTGTTTAGCATCCAGGCCGCCGGCCTTGAGAAGAGATATCTTCATACGAAGCTTCAAAAAGCAGTACTGGGTATATCAGGCGGGCTGGACTCGGCGCTTGCCCTGTTGGTTACCGTAAAGGCCTTTGACAGCCTGGGTATTCCCAGAAAGAACATCATTGCCGTTACAATGCCCGGCTTTGGAACGACAAACCAATCCTATCATATTGCCATTGAACTGATGCAGTCCATGGGGGTTGAAATCAGGGAAATCAACATTACACAGGCCTGCCTTCAGCACTTTAAAGATATAGGACATGACCCCGCCATTCATGATGTCACCTATGAAAATGTTCAAGCCAGGGAACGCACACAAATTTTAATGGATATCGCAAACAAAGAAGGTGGGCTGGTCATTGGAACCGGTGACCTGTCCGAACTGGCTTTGGGCTGGTGCACCTATAATGGGGACCATATGTCGTTTTACTCGGTGAACAGCAGCGTACCGAAGACTCTGGTGATATCTCTCGTGAAGTGGGCAGCGGAACACATTCTGGAAAAAGAAACTGCAGATTTGTTGTACCGTGTCATTGATATGCCTATTAGCCCTGAATTACTGCCTCCTGGCGGCACAGGCGAAATAGAGCAGAAAACCGAGGCTGTCATTGGCCCGTATGAGCTGCATGACTTCTTCCTGTATCATATGATCCGTTACGGAGCAGATCCGCTTAAAATTATATACCTGGCGAAGCATGCCTTCAGGGATAAATATGATGAAGAAACGATTAAAAAATGGCTGAAGGTGTTTTACCGCCGGTTCTTTTCGCAGCAGTTCAAGCGCTCCTGCCTGCCCGATGGGCCAAAGGTGGGAACCATCAGCCTCTCACCACGGGGGGACTGGCGTATGCCCAGCGATGCCAGTGCAAGAGTTTGGCTGGAGCAGCTTGATTAAACCCAGTTCCCACATGGAATTAAATTCCACTGTATCCCGATAAATAAAAATGTATCTTATTACCAGATAGAACCGCATTTCATGCATGAATACCGGAAGGGTTCATGCATGAAATGCGGTGATTTTTTATATTCCTTCAGTGAAATCATCAAATGTTTTTACCAAAGATATTGACTCATAAAGTACTATATAGTACAATACTATATAGGGAGGAGAGACTTTGAATTTTGAAACGAATGGTGGCTTTTTAATATCACAGATTAAACAGGTCAGCGGCAGGATATTTGAAAAGCTGCTTTCCAATGCCGGTGTAGATGCCTTTAACGGAGCGCAGGGACGAATACTCTACGTTTTATGGCAGCAGGACAACATCCCGATTATCGAGCTTTCAAAGAAAACCGGGCTCGCGAAGACGACCTTAACAAGCATGCTCGATCGAATGGAAGCGGCTGGACTGGTTTCCCGGATATTTGACAAGATCGATCGCAGGCAGATTCGCATTGTGCTTACCGAGCAGGCGCATACACTCAGCGGCGAATATGAAAGTGTATCTCAGGCCATGAACCAAATTTATTATAATGGTTTTTCTGAAGCTGAGATCCTTGCCTTTGAAAATACGCTAAAGCGTATACTGAAAAATTTAGATGAAAGTGAGAATCGAATATGACTGAGCAAATGAAACAGGAAATAACCGACCTGATCGACAAAGCAAAAGTTGTTTATGTATCTTCTATTGATGAAAACGGATATCCAAACACAAAAGCAGTGTTATCACTGCAGCACGACGGATTACGCATCCACTATATTTCAACCAACTTTTCCACAAGAAGAGTGTCACAGTTTAAAGCAAACCCAAAGGCTTGTATCTATTATTGCGACGAGCTTTCCTATCAAGGGTTCATGCTCACCGGAACCATTGAGATCTGTACCGATCCCTATCATAAGGAGCTTTTGTGGCGCGAAGGCTTTGAGGTGTATTATCCGAAGGGCGTTACCGATGATGATTATTGTGTTTTAAAGTTCACCGCTGATAAAGGCAGGTATTACCCGGGTTCATTACAAACGTTTGATATCAGTGAATTAGTTTGAACAAAAAAAGTGAAGCGTCTTTGTTGACGCGGAAAGGATGATAACATGAAAAAATCCATGCCCTTGTCCAACGACTTTTGCCCCCAGACCCTGTTTATGTACGGTACTTATAAAGAAGACGGAACACCTAATTTTGGTCTGTTTTGCTGGTTCAGCTATTGCGCTGATGGAGGTTTGGGTGTGATGGCGTGTATTGGCGGCAATAAACTGACAAAAGATCGGATCCATGCAACGAAGGTTTTCTCTGCAAATCTTGTTACCGAAGCGCTCCTTCCGCTTGCAGATTATTTCGGAAATATGGACGGATATAAAGCTGATAAAATGGACTTTCCGGTTCAGACGATAAAGGGTTCAGTTTTAAATGTTCCCATCCTTGAAAACAGTCCGCTGGCCTTTGAACTGGAGGTAACACAATCCGTCGTCCTTGATGGCAGCGAAGTGTTCCTGTGCAAAATAAGGAATGTTATCGGCGATGAACCCCTGACAGATAAAAGCACCAGTATTGAACAGCGCATTCAGGCCATCGCACCGGTGCGAACAACCTGCCAGACCTATTTTTCATGGGATGGGAAGGCTCTTGGAAAGTGGGGAGAACTAATGACGGCCCTGGTTAAGTGAACGCTCACCAGCGCTGTGTTATAACATAAAATCTTCGTTGGAACGCATGTACTAAAGCGCCTGCCACTTTTACGGGCAGGCGTTTCAATTACCGATCCAAAAGTAAGGCTCTCAAGCCGTTTTCTGCCCGTCACCGCGCAGGAGTAATTCCACATTCTGCTGCAGTAGTTTCGTTGTAAATGTTTCTAACGAGGCAATGCAACTAGATACGCAAATACAAGATTTTAGTTTTTGCATATGAATCATTTACTTGTTTTTCACGAAACGGAACCCTGTTACATTATTTGCATCGTAGGGAAGAATATTCATACGTATGTTTGCTTTCTGTAATTCTGCCGAACCGGCCCAACTTCCGCTGTGAATCGTACGGTAGCAAAAACCCATCTCACCTTTGCGGTACCAGTCGAAGCTGAACTCCACGACATTGCCGCTCATATCATATATCCCCAAATGATTTGCGTTTCCCGTAAGAGGCTTTCGTCCGTTTGTTCCTGCCGAACCGACAGCTTTGGTAGTACCGCCGCTGTTAGCATTGTACCAGCATACTTTTCCAGTAGCTTCGGCATTACGGAAACTTGCGGTAGCACCACTTGCAGAGTTTCCCTTGGTAAAATGCGGTCCGGGGAAATCCTCTTCTGAGTTTACATCATTATCTCCCTGATACAATGCCGCAAGAACCCACTCATCTCTTGAAGGAAGGCGGAATCCGTCCGCATCAGGATTTACAAAGGGATTATCTTGTGTTCCCGGTGTTACAATACTGGGATAATCGTCCGCGGAGTCAACAGCTCGGATAGGCTTGGAAAATGCCTCATCTGTGTAATAGACGCATACAAGATTAGACCCTGTTCGTGCGTTATACCACTCGGTAAGAGCATTGCACCATATTATTGCATCGCGCCAGCTTATATTTGTAACCGGATGATATTTTGAACCAATGGGCTTGCCACTTGATGAATTATCGGCTCCCTGCCTTCCTGTGTGAATAAAGCTGTATGCTCCGGCTCCTTCGCTTTTATCTTTTCCCGAAACAGCCCAGTCATAAACTTTTTTCCAAAGCTCATAGCTTACTTCTGTTTCTGCAATCCAATACGGTTTTTCCATGGTAATTCTCATTATACCGAAATCGTAAAAATCCATTGGAAATACAATATCTCCGGGAACGTACCGCATACCGAATGAAACACCGGAAGAAGAAAACACCGCCCGGTCTCCTGGCTCTGCATTGGAAAGAGAACCTGATGTAACATCGGCCCCAGCTGTGCACCCGCAGATGCAAAAAGTTAGAGCGAAAGAAAGAATTGCGATCAATACCCTTTTTCCCATATATCTTTTATCCTCCTTAATTATCTATATACTTTGTAGGAAGAGGAAGAATTACTTTGGATTGTGATTGTCTTTCCTTCGTAAGCGGGCTATGATGTAATCGTAGGTTCAGATTATTGTATTAAGCTTAATTCTTTTTGATTTCCCCATATGAAAAATTCGCCTTTATAAGCGATAATGACTAATAAACTTCAAAGAAATAAAATTACCGTGTTCGGGGAACTTCACAAATGGTGCAATAGAAATGTTATCGGAATGTAAGATTCTAAAGCCGGTGCTATTTTTTTCGGCCGCCCTCAAGAACTTCGAGTTTGGAATCATGGCTGCTTACTTTGAGGGAGAGGTTATCCAATTTGGCTTCGATACGATCAAGCCGTTTATCATGCTCATCAAACCGTTTGTCATGTTCCTGAAGCTTTTCATATGTCTGTTTGTAACCGTCAAAAAGGGCATCAAGCTTTTGACCATGCTCATTTTCAATTCGTGTGATGTGGCCTTCAACATTGTCAAGCCTTGTATTGGTTTCCTCCCGGAATTCAGTCATATCGTTTTTAAAGCTTGTAAACTCATTGTACATCTTGGTCAAAAGCTCAAAGGATTTATCTTCCAACGATATCGCCTCCTTGTCCACGGGGATAATTATATCATAGCTGAATGAGGGAAGGAAGAAGAAACTATCGATGCGACAAAAATGGGCCTCCGAACAATGCCAGGAAGTTCATCTCCAAAAATGTCGGAGGAATGAAAAGCGGTAAGCACCTCATTGAATTATATGGACAAATCAATAAATTCGCAAGTTTTGTTGAATGGATCATGGTAATAGCCAGAATCACTGTAAAAAACAAACAGTAGCTAAACTACCGAAAATAAAAATATACCAAACCCTGTATGGCTTGGTATATCTGGCAGGGGAGACAAGATTCGAACTCGCGACCCACGGTTTTGGAGACCGGTACTCTACCAGCTGAGCTACTCCCCTCTGACTGACGAATTCAAGTATACAATAAAAGCCCTGTTTGTGTCAATAAGAAACATCAGGTTTTTCACCCAACCGGGTGTTACCCGCCTGGCACCGCGCCGAACCCTCGCTAAACCGTTGAGAAACCCTCGGTAATCTGCCGACTATAGGTTGTTTTTATATGCGGTTAACCCATAAATAGGCATTCCCTGGCTGATAAACTTTTCTTCGTATTCCGTTGTAACATTTTCTTGCGACAAGGGGCTGTGATGCAGATCATATGTAATGTCTTCCAGCAGATACCCGGCCAGTTCAAATTGCCCAATGGAAAAATCAAACAGATCATGATTGTCTGTTTTAAAAGCGATGGTTCCATCACTTTTCAACAGCGATTTGAAGGTCTCCAGAAATTGTACATGCGTTAATCTGCGCTTCTCATGGCGTTTTCTTGGCCAGGGATCAGAAAAATTCAGGTAAATTTTATGAATTTCACCCGGTTCGAAGAATTGCGTCAGCATTTCGGCATCCGCATTCAGTATGGCAAGGTTTGGGTATCCCTCTTCCGGTATCTTTTTGACAAGCTCTAATAAGACGGTGGCAAACTTTTCAATCGCGATAAAATTGATTTCCTTATTTTGCAGTGCAAGTGTTGTGACGAATTTCCCTTTACCTGAACCGATCTCAATATGAATTGGATGTGAGTTGTTAAAGTGTTCAGCCCATTTTCCCTTCAGGTTCTCTGGTTCTAGGATAAAATCAGGTGTACTTTGCAGTATTTCCCGCGCCCCCGGAACATTTCTGAGCCTCAAAACCAATTGCCTCCTTTGGAAACAGGTTCATCATTGAACCTTGAAATTGCCGTAATCCACAATATTCAAAACACTTGGATCATTGGATGCTGTTTTGATAAATCCAACAATCCTTTGAATAGTAAGCTTATTCAGCTATATTATAACGATTTCAGCCGATAAAGTAAATGAACTGGGAAAATAAAATCAAGAATTCACTGAAACCTTTTTTACGATTCAGGTAAGTGATAGGCATTTGATGAACTCTGCCGCTGGATACTCCCCATACAGCAGAGGTCGCCATAAAGTTGAAACCTTGGGCAGGTTTTACAGAATGGACGTAAATTATGCGAGCATTTGCAAGCCTTTCATTCTGTTGTTATAATAACGAGGGGTGAAGGAACTCGCCCCAATCACGTATTTTTAGTCGATGGCCGCAAAACGTATAATGGAACTAATTTTCTTCCAGTACAATGAACAATTGTGCAAAAGATAGTTGCTTCAATTCACACCTGGAAGGAACCCATAAGACCGATTATTTCAACCCAATAAGCATCGACCTGTAAAAGCTTGAGAGGAGTCTGTTCATGAAATACAGATTATTGGCCGTTGATATTGACGGAACACTATTAAACAATAAAAGGGAGATTACAGAGAAAACGAAGAAAGCCATTCACCAGGCCATCGATAAAGGGGTTATTTTTACAATCTCCAGCGGCAGGCCCATTCAGGGTGTGGAAATCATCACGAAGCAACTGGAAGTGGATATTCCGGTGATCACCTATAATGGCGCGATGGTTATTACGGGAAACAGCAAAAACATCATTTATTCCTGCAATATGCGTCAGGAGGATGTTCTTTTGGTTGAAAGGCTCGGAACGGAACGAGATACGACAATCGCCATCTGGTCGGACAATCAGCTTTTTGTCAACAGGCTGGACGAGAGAGCGGCAAAATACAGTCAACTGAGCGGAACACAACCGAAGCTGTATAAAGATGTTCATAAGCTGATTGAAAAAGGCATCAATAAACTGTTGTGGTATGATACAGTCGAGCGGATTCAGGCATTTGAAAAAGAAATGCATGATCTGGTTGGCTCCTCGGTGAATTTCCATACCTCACAGCCCATTTTTCTCGAGTTTGTGGATGTAAATGCATCGAAGGCCATTGCCCTGGGAAAAATGGGAGAGCATTATGGAATCCGCAGGGAGGAAATGATCGCTATTGGTGATGGTTTTAACGATCTGTCCATGATCGAATACGCCGGTTTGGGTGTAGCCATGGAGAATGCTCCTGAAGAAATTAAGAAACGAGCAAACTATGTCACCCTGTCCAATGAAAACGATGGCGTAGCGTATGTGATCGAGCAGTTTATCCTGCGGGAACAACATTAACTGTTTTGCAGGATCTTGATTTTCATCCTGCAAAATATTATAGTTTAGGTACAGGGGTAACTTTTACTTCACAGATAAAGGAGACCGGATATTTATGGATAGCTTAATCGCATTGATGAAGGAAAAATATGCATCTTTCAGTAAGGGTCATAAAACGATCGCAACTTATATCATGAACCATTACGAAAAGGCTGCATTTATGACCGCCGCACAGCTGGGAGAAGAAGTGGGCGTCAGTGAATCCACGGTGGTTCGTTTCCCCATAGAACTGGGGTATGATGGCTATCCGAAGCTTCAGAAGGAACTGAAGGAGCTGATCAAAAGCAAGCTGACCTCCGTACAGAGGCTTGAGGTATCCTCCAACCGGATAGACAAAGATAATGTTGTTAAAAGTGTTCTTCAGTCCGACCTGAATAAAATTAAAATGACCATGGAAGAAATAAATACCGAGCAGTTTAACATGATTGTGGAAGAGATTCTGAAGGCGAACCATATCTACCTTCTGGGTGTGCGCAGCTCTGCTCCGCTGGCAAGCTTTATGGGCTTTTATTTCAATCTGATCTTTGAGAATGTGCGCCAGGTACGTACCACCAGTGTCAGTGAAATGTTCGAGCAGATCATCAACTGCAGGGAAGGGGACGTTGTGTTGGGGATCAGCTTTCCCCGTTATTCCAGAAGAACCACCAGGGCCATGCAGTTTGCCCGAAACCAGGGGGCTACGGTGATTGCCGTCACAGATAATGCCGACTCACCGCTGGCTAAAACCGCAAACCATTCCATTTTTGCCAGAAGTGATATGAACTCCTTTGTAGATTCGCTGGTGGCACCGCTAAGCATCATCAACGCGATCATTGTGGCTATTGGACTGAAGCGCAAGCAGCAGATACAAAAAAACCTTGAGAAGCTTGAACATATCTGGGATGAATACCAGGTATATGAAAAGGGTGAGCCGACAACAAGCAATCAACCGGATTGATTTCGTATGAAAAAAGCATGGAGAATTTTATGAAAAACGTTGGTGTTATCGGAGCGGGTGCCGCCGGTTTGATGGCTGCAGGAAGAGCGGCGGAGCGGGGGCACCGCGTTTTTGTTTTTGAAAGCAATAAAATCGCCGGCAAAAAGGTTCGTATTACGGGAAAGGGAAGATGCAATATCACAAATGACTGTGATGTTGACACCTTCATCTCCAATGTACCCGGGAACGGAAGGTTTCTGTATTCTTCCCTGTACACATTTTCCAATGCGCAGGTAATGGAATTCTTTCAGAAAATGGGGGTACCGGTGAAGGTTGAAAGGGGAGGTCGCGTCTTCCCTGAATCAGATCAAGCCAAGGATGCAGCAGATGCGCTTCGGGATTATGCGTTGGAAAACAACGCGCGTATTTTCTATCAAAGCCCGGTAACTGAAATTCTTGTACAGGAAGGCTGTGTTTCGGGTATCCGACTGGAAGACGGAACGGTTAAAAAGCTTGACGCGGTTATCGTCGCTACGGGGGGGATTTCCTATCCCGGGACCGGCTCTACCGGGGAAGGACACAAGATGGTTCAAAGGCTTGGGCATACGGTTACGCCATTAAAGCCATCATTGGTACCTCTGATTACACGTGAAAAATGGGTGACACAGCTACAGGGTCTTTCACTGAAAAATGTTGCGGTGCGGCTGGAGGATAAAAAGGGAAACAAGCTTTTTGATGATTTTGGTGAAATGCTTTTTACTCATTTCGGTGTCTCCGGACCGATCATTTTAAGCGCAAGCCGGCACATTTTGAGCTATGATTATAAAAATGTTTCTCTTGTGATCGATCTTAAGCCTGCCCTGAATGAAGAAAAGCTGGATAACCGCCTGCAAAGGGATTTTCTCAAGTTCTCCAGAAAACAGTATAAAAATGCGCTGGACGAATTATTTCCCAGCCTTCTGATCCCTGTTATGGTGGAATTAAGCGGAATCCCTCCTGAAAAGCCCGTGAATCAGGTTTCAAAGGAGGAGCGGTTCAGGTTGGTTCAGTTGATCAAAGGCCTGCGCTGCGAGGTTACCGGTTCCAGGCCGGTGGACGAGGCCATTGTAACGGCTGGCGGCGTTTGCGTAAAGGAAATTGATCCGGGAACCATGGAATCCAAGCTGATCCGCGGATTGTTTTTCGCCGGGGAGATCGTCGATGTGGATGCATATACCGGCGGTTTTAATCTGACAATTGCATTTTCAACGGGTTATACGGCGGGCAACAGCGTTTGATCAATTCTGTCAGTTCACCCAGTTAAAAATCGAAAACCTGTAATTTCTTATTTGGTTTTTTTCACGAGGACTGATGGCTTAAATCAGCATCCATTGGAACACCTTTTCCAGTCTAAAAACACTATCAGCGGGGAATAATAGAAAAACCCGTTATTGCGGGAAAAGCAAAAAAGTTGTGTGATATGATGAGAATGGGTTGGTTTTTTATTTTCCTATCCATCATCATGTGCATTGTACTGCTCGGAGTACAGGTTATTCGTGTTTACCCGATCTGGACTGAAATTCCGAAGGACCCATGGCAGGGTGAACCCCTGAACAGCTTTCAATCATTAATTGTCAGAGGTTCCGTGACTCTTGATGTTCTGGGACAGTATTCGATGCATGAGGTGATGATCTATAAAAACGGGGAACGCTTCCTTCTGGTGGAAAAATTTCCGGTAGAGGTGAGGGTTCTGGAAGGAGATGTACTTGAGGTATGGGTTCTTGAAGGTTTAGACGGCACATCTGTATTTGTTGCGGGCACATCCGGCAACATTGATCTGAAATATTCACGGACATCCCTTCCCCTGACCAAAGGATTACACAGAATTGGTAAAGTTTTTTCCAAAGAATAAAACGTAGCTGTTGCGCCATGGCTGTTTTAGTACCTCCGATTGAAAACCCTTGTATTCCACCGTATGTTTTTAGTATAATGTGGTTAACACTCAGGACGTCATTTTTTGACACGCTGATGAAATCCAGGAACCCTGGCCGTTATCACGCCTGTAAAAAACAGGTTGGATAACCTCGTTGAATTGCATTCTGGCGGCAGCATGCGGCAGCTTTTTGCAGAGTAAAGCTGTTTTATCACTTTCCATAGGCAATCGCTGGGTTACAGATGCGAAGGGAAAAACCTGAAATAGCCGGAGGCTGATTATGTTAAATGATCAAACACAGAATGATTACGGGAGCAAGGATATCGTCAAGGCGGCAATCAACATGGCTTTATCGGCAACCCGGGAAGAGGAAAAAGCCCTGAAGCAGCAATACCATCAAATGGGCATTAAATCCTGTGCCGTCGATTATGGCGGAGATTTCATCACTTCCATTATGAAAATCATCGAGCGGGCTGTGGTTTCTTCCAAACGCGAAGGTGTCATCATTGAAAGCCATGCTGAGGAAGGGGCTATTGCTGGTGCGACCCGGGAGGCCCTTGGTCAGATCACCGCAAAGGCCATTGGCCTGAATGTGGGTGGGAAAATCGGCGTTGCCAGGTATCATGAGCATGTAGCCGTATGTGTTTTCTTTGGCATTGGCCTGCTGCATCTGAATGAAATATCCATCGGGATTGGTCACAGGGTGGTTTAAGGTTTGGGAGGGAAAAGCGTGAAAAAAATACAAATCGCCATAGACGGGCCCTCCGGTGCCGGAAAAAGCACCATGGCCAAAATGGTCTCAAAGGAATTGAGAATTTTATATCTGGATACGGGTGCGATGTACCGCGCCGTGGCACTGAAGGCTATTCAGACTGGAATTGACTGCAAAGATGCCAAACAGTTATCGCAGATGGTTGCAGATATCGATATACACGTTACCTATGAAAACGGGCAGCAGTTTGTGTTTCTCGACGGGCAGGATGTCAGCTCTCAAATCAGAACGCCTGATGTTACGGTGGGAGCGTCCAATGTGGCAGTTGTACAGGCGGTGCGTGAAAAAATGGTAGAGCTGCAGCGGGAAATCGCCAAAAATAACAGCGTTGTCATGGATGGCCGTGATATCGGGACCCATGTTCTGCCCGACGCCGGCATCAAAATTTTTCTGACGGCGTCTGTGGAAGACAGGGCCAGAAGACGATATGATGAGCTGAAGGAAAAAGGAACCCTGACACAGACCTTTGAAGAAGTAAAAAAGGATATGGAATACCGGGATCTCAATGACAGCAGCCGCAGCTTCTGTCCGCTGAAAAAGGCTGATGATGCCATATTGCTCGACACCACCGGGTATTCCCTTGAAAAAAGCGTTGCGATGATTCTGGAGTTCGTAAAAGCGAGGGTTTAAGATGTTATACAGGTTTGCCTGCTGGCTGAGCAATGTATTCTTTGCACTGTTTTACAGGGTGTCTGTCGCAGGCCTGGAGAATGTACCAAAAGAAGGTACTTTCATAGTCTGTTCCAACCATATCAGTATGCTGGATATGTTTTTATTCGGCCCCAGGCTGCCCATGAAGATTCACTTCATGGCAAAGCAGGAGCTTTTCAAAATACCGGTATTAAAGTCCATCCTGAAAGGCCTGGGTGCTTATCCTGTTAAAAGAGGGCACGGAGATATGCAGGCTGCAAAAACAACCCTTTTGTTGTTGAAGGAGAGAAAAACCATCGGGATTTTCCCTGAAGGGCACCGCAGGAACAAAAGCAGTGGGAAACTGAAGCCCAAAAGCGGAGCGATTCTTTTTGCTGTTGAATCAGGCGTTCCCATTGTACCCGTGGGCATTTTCGGAAATTATCGGTTGTTTTCAAAGCTTCGCGTGGTCTATGGCAAACCCTGGTATCCGGTTGGACAGGACGCTGAAAAACCCGCAAAGGCTCGGATGCAGGAATTGGCTGAAGAGCTGATGGAAAAAATATATGCGTTGGAAAACCAACCTTAGTTTTTTAATGGGAGAATGGAATGGGAAAGATTATCGTTGCAAAAACGGCAGGCTTCTGCTTTGGCGTGGATAATGCCGTAAAAATCGCAATGAAAACATTACAGGCTTATCCGAATAAAACCCGGACATTTGGAGAGCTGATTCATAACCGGCAGGTATCTGAAAAGCTGGCAGCGAAAGGTGTGGATGCTGTCCAGAGTATAGACAAGCTTGAAAAGGATGAGCATGTTGTTATAAGAGCGCATGGAATCGGGGAAACTGTATACAAGGAATTGAAGGAAAAGCAGGTTCACACGCATGATGCAACATGCCTCTACGTGAAGAGGATTCACAAGCTTGTCGCTGAAAAGCACCGGGAGGGTTGTGAAATCATTATTGTGGGGGATAAAAATCACCCTGAAATTATCGGAATCAACGGCTGGTGCGATAATCAGGCATTGATTGTTTCCGAACCGGAAGAAGCGGAGGATTTGCCCCAAAGCGACAGAAGCGCGTGTGTGGTTGCGCAAACTACGATGAAACCTGAAAAGTATGAAGAGATTTACAAATTCATTAAGAAAAAGTTTGCAAATGCGATAAAGTTTGATACAATATGTAGTGCGACTGAAAAACGGCAGCAGGAAGCCCGGGAAATATCCCGGCAAGCCGATCTGATGGTTGTGATCGGGGGCAAAAACAGTTCGAACACACAGAAATTATACGAAATTTGCCTGGCCAATTGCCCTTTGACCTATAAAATTGAAACTGTGGCGGACATACCGTCATTGGTAATAAAGCATAATTACACAATAGGGGTTACTGCCGGTGCTTCAACGCCGGATTGGGTAATCAAGGAGGTTGTCGAAACAATGGAAGAGATGATGAACAAACAGGAGACCGAAATGTCCTTTCAACAGGCTTTCGAAGAATCAATGGTTAACAGTCTGAGGTCCGGAGAGGTTGTCAAAGGCCGCATAATCGGTTACAACACCAGCGAGGTGTTTGTTGACCTTGGTTACAAGGCGGATGGAACCATATCCATGGAAGAATTCCTGGAAGATCCTGATTTTGACCCCGAGAAAGATTTAAAGGAAGGGGAAGAAATCCTGGTATATATCATAAAGATCAATGATGGAGAAGGCAATGTATCCCTTTCGAAGAAGAGGGTGGAATCCATCCGCGGCATGGAAGAGATCGAAGAAGCCTTTAACGAGAAAAAGCCTCTTGAAGCGGTTGTAAGAGAAGTTGTCAACGGCGGTGTCGTGGCATCCTACAAAGGTGTCAGGGTATTTATCCCTGCTTCCCAAATCAGTGACCATTATGTGAAGGATCTGAACGAATTCCTGAAGAAAAAGGTCAGGTTTGAAGTGGTCGAGATGGCAAGGAACAAGCGCCGTGTCGTCGGATCCTGCAGAAACATCATCGAGAAGGAAAAGGCAGAAAAAATGGAATCCTTCTGGAGTCAGGTGGAAGTGGGTCAGGAATACTCCGGTACCGTTAAGAGCATCACCAACTTTGGCGTATTTGTGGATCTTGGCGTGGTAGATGGTTTAATTCATATCTCTGAGCTTTCCTGGAAGAAGATTAACCGTCCATCCGATGTTTTAAAGCCGGGTGAAACCGTTCAGGTAAGAATATTGGGTTTTGACAGGGAAAAACAAAAGGTTTCGCTGGGTTACCGCAAGGCGGAAGAAAATCCATGGTATGATGTTGAAAACAAATACGCTATCGGAGATACCGTCGAGGGGAAAATCGTTCGTCTGGTTCCGTTCGGTGCATTTGTTGAACTGGAAGAGGGCGTCGAAGGCCTTGTTCACATCTCACAGATCTCCAATGTCCGCCTTGGCAAGCCCGATGAGGTGCTTTCCGTCGGTCAGCCGGTAAAGATGAAGGTGCTCGAGGTCAACCCGGAACTGAAAAAGATCAGCCTGTCCATCCGTGAGGTCGAACCCATAGACCCTGTCCGCGCAGACACGGTTTTAGACGGCGAGGGTGAAGATATTCCAACCGAACATGTTGAGGAAATGTCCAATACCATCGGTGATATCATAAAAGAATAAAGTGAATTTCCGATATACAAACAAGACCGGAAGCATCCGGTCTTGTTTATCTATACAATGGTTTTCGGGTCTTACCCCGGGATATATCTCAGGAAGATTTGATGATTATTGAAACAGGCAGGGTGATTCGACATGATGGATTACGAAGAATTTAAGAAGGCTTTTTACAATCAATCCAAAATCAATTTGGATCTTTACAAGGAAAAGCAAATGAAACGCCGCATTACATCGCTTGTGGAAAAAAACGGATATAATACCTTTATGACTTTTTACTGGGCGATGCTTAGAGACAAGGATTTATACGACACCTTCATCAATTATCTCACGATTAATGTATCGGAATTCTATCGGAACCCCAGCCAATGGGAGTTATTGGAAAATACCATCATTCCCATGCTGATCAAAAGAAAGGGGAATGCGGAAAATATCCGGATTTGGTCTTCAGCCTGTTCCACCGGCGACGAGCCCTATACCATTGTGATGCTGTTGAACAGGTTTGTTCCATTGAGCAAGATCAAAATTATCGCCACAGATATTGATACAGGGGCGATTCATAAAGCACAACAGGGGGTTTATCAGGAAAGAAGCGTGAAGGATCTGCCCAAAGAGTTCCTGGATAAGCACTTTACCTGTATCAATGGTAATTTATACAAAATTTCAGATGAGGTGAAAAGGTGCGTAGATTTCAAGAAGTTAAACCTTCTGGAAGATACATATCCACAGGACATGGATTTGATAGTCTGTCGCAATGTGCTGATTTACTTTACCGACGAAGCGAAACAATATATCTATGAAAACTTTAACCTTTCCCTTGTTCAGGATGGGATTCTTTTTCTTGGCAGCACGGAGCAAATCATTGGTTCAACACGGTTCGGCTTCCGGCCCATCCAGACGTTTTTCTATCAAAAAATCTGATTCATTGATCAATCTCAGGAGTCTGTCATCCTGGAGGTTCTCTTCATTTCTTACCAGAAAAGCTCAGTCAGGACGGTTCTTTCTGGCATCATTTTTAGCCAAATAAAACCGTCCCAGTCGCTCTCGGTCACTTAAATAATTGGGGGCAGCAACAGGATTTCTTCATTGCTGCTATAGATGGAACTAAACTGTGATATCGGCAGGGGGTTGGTTCCGATTCCGGTTTCGATGGTATATCCCGGTCTTTGGAATTGTTCAATAAACCAGTCCTTATATCCTGCATAGGCAGCCTCGTAAGGTGTCATCGAAAGGGTATATCCGCTTGCCCTGGCAAAGGTTTCTCCAATTTGCCTTGCCCGGGGGATCTCCATGTCTTTATAAAGCCAGTAAATCACTTCTCCCTGAGTATGGTATGCAAGCACCAGCTTAAAATCATGCTGTCGGGTAAAGTTCACCATGGCCTGGGATTCAGGCTCGGAAAGGGGAGCAGGGCCTCCGTAACGGGTTGGGCCGGGGCCGAATATCCCTAAAGACTGTTCCTGCGCCTTTGCTTCTGCCCAGCTTGCAGGATAGTTCCGGTTCAGATCGGTTCCGCGGATATTTGCCTGCCACACCTGTGAAAATGGCAGTCCTGTCGTATTCCATTGCAGCAACTGACTATAATACGGGTTGTCAGGCTTTAAGCCTTCAATCACCAGGTCAACACCGTCGGGGTTGACCATTGGTACAATATAAATACTGCTTCTGGCCCAAAGATCCCGGACATTATACCCGCGGATGGACGAACCCGCTACATAAGCCCTGCAGAAGTTTTCAATGAACTTCATTAGAACGGGAGTGTTGATCCATTCAAGGGCATGGTGGGACGCATTGTAAAACACCTCAACAGGCCCTGTGCCAAGCCGGATATAGTAAAGATTTTTTCCGAGGACACTTTTACCGGCCACACCGGTTTCAATAAAGGGATACCTTGCCTCCATGCCCTCTATGTCCATCTCAAGCACCGAATAAGTATAATCCACATCTGTGAAAACCACATCGATGCCATAAGGGACGGTGATCCTCTGGCCAACCCGCAGATACATGGGGTTAATCCCCGGGTTTGCTGTCAGGATGGCGTTGACGGTTGTATGATAATTCCGCGCAATTTGATATAAAGTATCGCCTGGGCGTATGGACCAGGTGTCATATCCGCGAAGAAAGCTGTTGAAATAATTCCAGGTTGCCGGGCCCACAATGCCATCCGGGGTGAGGCCGTTGTCACGCTGAAAGGCGATGACGGCCTGCTGGGTCTGCTGGCCGAAAACACCATCAATGAGGCCGGGAGAGTACCCGATTTTTGCCAACAGGCTTTGGACAAGCCTGACGGAAGGCCCCCGAGAACCCAGCCGTAATGTTTCCATAAAATCACCACACTCAAAGTTTTATACAATATATCATATTGTTTCAGGGTAAAATGGTTACAATCTGCATTGATGCAGGTGCATAGTTGCGTAACATAAGGTTTTTTAGTAAATTATTGATCAAGCACAGGCAGAAAAATTTCAGAAAATTAATTTGGATGGTGCTAATGAGAAAATGTTTAACATGGACTAAAAAGAATATGTTATTATGAGAGAGATAGTATATGCTGTCTTGGAAACAGTAAAACTGCGCTAAATAACATTTTATACACAATTTTAAACATTGATCGCGCATTGGGAGGAAAAGCAATGGTTCAAATCAGGGAAGTTACTACTCGCCGTCAGCTAAAAGAGTTTATTAGATTTCCATTTACACTGTATGCTAACAACCCAAACTGGGTTCCTCCTTTAATCAGTGATGAGATGGACACCTTAAACACCAGTAAAAATGCCGCCTTTGAGTTCTGTGAAGCCAAATACTGGCTGGCATACCAGGGGGATAAAATTGTTGGCCGAATTGCCGGTATTATTAATCACCGATATATTGAGAAATGGGAAAAACGTCAGGCCCGGTTTGGCTGGATCGATTTTATTGAAGATATTGAAGTTGCAAGGGCATTGACAAATGCTGTCGAACAATGGGCAGCAGCCAAGGGGATGGAAGCTGTTCACGGGCCTTTGGGCTTTTGCGATCTCGACAAGGAAGGCATGCTGATAGAAGGCTTTAACGAGCTGGGAATGATGATCACGATCTACAACGCCCCATATTATCCTGAATTCATGGAAAAGTTGGGTTATGCCAAGGATGTTGACTGGCTTGAGTTTGAAATTCAGGTTCCACAGCAGCTTCCCGAGCGCGTGGTCAAGATCAATGACATCGTGCTGAAAAGGATGAAGCTGAAAATACTGCCCGCAAAAAAACCCAGCGACTTTTTACCCTATGCTAAAGAAATTTTCTATTTGGTGAATGAAGCCTATAAGGATTTGTACGGGGTTGTGGAACTGACTGAAAGGCAGATAGACGCCTATGTAAAGCAGCATTTCAGCTTCGTGAACCCGGATTATGTTAGAATTATACTGAACCAGGATGATCAGCTTGTCGCCTTCGGCATAGCATTGCCATCCTTGGCGCTGGCCTTGCAAAAAGCGAATGGTAGGGCGTTTCCCTTTGGGTTCCTGCATTTGATGAAAGCGTTAAAAAACAATGATCGGCTTGATTTGTATCTTGTGGCGGTAAAACCCGAGCTCCAGGGTAAGGGTGTGAATGCGCTGATACTGGCAGATATCAACCAGGCGGCGATCAAAAACGGGGTGAAATTTGCTGAAACCGGCCCTGAGCTGGAAGAGAATAAAGATGTTCAGGGGCTGTGGAAGTTTTATGAAACCAGGCAGCATAAAAGGCGGAGATGCTATATTAAGAAGCTTTCTGACTGATGATCATTGCAGGCTTTGCTTCTTCAGAGCAATGGTTTGCTTGCCTTGTATGAACCGCTGGCTATATCGGAACCAAAAGGTTGCCTTCTGCCCATCTGAGGCCTGTGGAGACACAGCAGAAACCATCGCTGCAACGGAACGACAGGGCTTTAGCCTTGTTTTTTCGATCGTGAACAGATGCATATCTTTCCCACGATTCATCGTTTGGAGCATATCCACGGTTCCCCTGAAAAATTATCGTCAAATGCCAGGTTCTCGTTGCATGAATAATAGAAACCCAACTTGCCACCTTAACAAGAGTTTGCGCAGCGAAATCATTGTATCAAAGAACACACAAATCCTATAACTTCCCAAAGGAAGGTTGACGGCTGAATCCTCAACAAAGCGAATAAACCTGGTTCAGAGCGGTTATTTGCTGATGATTTATTTCCAGATACCCAATGAAGGCATCGCTCGTATAAGGAACGATGGCTTTCGAGCAGGTGTGAGCCCTGAGCTTTTTACGAATATGTGATGCAGAATAGCCGGAATGAAGTCCGTCCACCAGATAACAAATAGCCCCAACAGGTGTGGAAATGAGATCTTTAACAAAAATCCGGGTGTTTTTCCCAAGTTCCCTTAACAGCATGTCCATGACCTCCCCAAGTTCATTGTATCCAATAATATGCGGCAAACGATTTGATTATGCTGCACTGGCTTTATGAGATGGAGTGCTGTGATTTGTTAAGATAAGTGGTATATAGACTAATGACATGTGCTTGATATTAGGTTCGAAACAGTGTATGATACATAATTAAGTTTGCTTAAAAAATGTTTCCAGCCAACATAATTGAGGTTAAATCACCGGATACAAACAGCGTTTGTTTTGGTACCCCATAAAACTGATTGATGAACAGGTGAAAGCTTTGAAAAGAAACTCCTCCCATGAAATAGATATGTGCAGTGGACCTTTATTCACAAAAATTGTGATGTTTTCTCTTCCGCTGATGTTATCCGGCATTTTGCAGCTTCTGTACAATGCCGCTGATATTATTGTTGTGGGTCGGTTTGCAGGGCCTACCGCACTTGCCGCGGTTGGCTCAACGGGCTCGCTCACCAACCTGATTGTCAGTGTGTTCATGGGGCTTTCGGTAGGTTCAAGTGTTGCCGTGGCACAGTATTATGGTGCGGGTGATTATCACCATGTCAGTGAGGTGGTTCATACCTCTGTTGCGACAAGCCTTGTTGCCAGCGTTATTGTCAGTATTTTTGGCATTACCATGGCTGAAAAGCTTCTTGCCGCTATGGGTACGCCACCTGATGTGCTGTCACAGGCAACCCTGTACTTAAGGATTTACTTTGCCGGCATGCCGGCTTCAATGCTCTTTAATTATGGAAGCTCTATTCTTCGCGCAGTAGGGGACACCAAAAGACCACTGATTTATTTAACCATATCTGGCGTTCTGAATGTTGTGCTGAACCTTGTCTTTGTTATTTTCTTTCATATGGGAGTGGCGGGGGTTGCCCTGGCTACAATTATTTCACAAGTCCTGTCGGCGGTGCTGGTGGTCATTTGTCTTGTTCAGTTTAATGGTGCCATCAAATTGGATATACGTTCTATTCGCTTTCACAAGGACAAGCTGTTACAGCTGATCAGGATAGGCCTGCCAGCGGGGCTGCAGGGATCAATTTTTTCGTTGTCCAATGTATTGGTACAATCCTCCGTCAATTCCTTTGGTTCGTCTGTGATGGCGGGAAATTCGGCAGCGCAGAATATTGAGGGCTTCATCTATGTTGCGATGAATACAATCTATCATACGGCATTAACCTTTACCGGGCAGAATGTCGGTGCAAGAGAATACAAGCGTGTGCGGCGGGTTTTTTGGATCTGCTCCATGCTGGTGACGGGTATCGGCCTTGTTATGGGCTTTATGGTGCTTAGGGGCGGGCAATTCCTGCTGGGCATTTATGCGCCAGGGAATCAAGAAGTGATTGGTTACGGGTTGATTCGGTTGACGATCATCTGCAGTACCTACTTCCTGTGCGGGCTGATGGATACCTTTGTGGGAATGTTAAGGGGAATGGGGACATCTCTGGTCCCCATGCTTGTATCCATCATCGGCGTATGCGGATTTCGAATAACCTGGGTTTATACAGTATTTGCACAGCACCGGACACTTGAAACGCTGTACTATTCCTATCCGGTATCTTGGATTGTTACCGCTTTTATTCACCTGATCTGTTATTTTATTGTTATCCGAAGGCTGGAGCTTGGGAAAGGAAGAAACCTTGCCGGCGGGAAGTCGAAGGAGAAACCAGCTTAAAGTGGATCTGCAGATGAAAAAATGAGTTCGCCGAGCTGCAGCACACCTACAACACGATGGCATAAAGGATCGAAAAGGAGACTGCTTCTTGCTGACATAATACTGAACCCAAAATTCAACGAGTATTATCAGGAGGAGATTTCATGGAAGCTCTTGAAAGTCATTTTAACAATTGGTTTGGTGTCGTTTTCTTTATCGTTTTGTACAGTCTTGTGCTGCTATTTGTTCCCTTTTACAAGAAGATGGATAAAAAGCCAAAGGGAACATATCTGGCATTTGTCATTGCCTTTGCCATCGAAATGCATGGCATACCCTTCAGCATGTGGCTGGTTTCCTGGATCATTGGAAAAAACCTTCCGGAGGGGGTTTTGTGGGGACATACACTGGTGCTTTCCATAGGCCATACGGGAATGTATATAGGGATTGCATTAACCCTGATAGCTCTGTTCTTAATCCTGAACGGCTGGTACAATATCTATAAGAAATACTGGTCCCAGGAAACCGGAAAGGGTACACTGGTCACTACCGGGGTTTACCGGTATATCCGGCATCCCCAGTATACAGGTCTGTTGTTGATATCTTTGGGGATGATTTTGAACTGGGCGACACTACCGATGCTGATCCTGTTCCCGGTGATGGTTTTCATGTATGTGAGGCTGGCGAAAAAGGAAGAACAGGATATGCTGAAAGAATTCGGCGATGATTACCGCCAATATATGACAAGAACAAAGAGGTTTATACCTTATATCGTATAAAAAAGGGCATCACATGGTTAGTGTGATGCCCTTTTCTTACTGTTTTATGTGAGAACGGGTTCATTCCCTGCAGTAAATCGTGAGTGCATCACGTAGGAATTCAGCGCAGCCTTCGGCGATATCATCGTAATACTTTTTGAAACGAGGGTCGGCCACATACATTTGAGCCAATCCGAGATGAGCTTGCTTTGAGTAGTGATTCCAGGAATATTCCAGCCATTCCTTGTGCATCGCACATACCTTCTGCGCAAGCTCACTGGACGGATCTCCCTGTTCAAAGGCTAGCTTCAGGGAATCGTTTATACTGCGGGACAATTGCTGTACCCTTTCATATTGCTCGGCTGACAAGCCCATCAATTTGGCATTGCTGGCATTAATAATGTCATCCCCGTATTTTTCACGAACTTCCTTACCATACTTTTTTTCATTTTCATCAATCATCTTTTTCTTCAGGCCTTCAAATTTTTCTTTGTCTTTCATGACTATCTCTCCTTTCGAAGCGGCAATTGATTTTTCCACATTCTTGATCAGCAGCTCAATTTGCTGCCTTTTTGTTTTCAAAGCGGTTAAATGCTCCTGTAAGGCCTCTAAACTATCATAGTCCTTTGACCATATGATGCATTTGATTTCCTCCAGCGGAACCTCCAGTTCACGGTAAAATAAAATCTGCTGCAGCAGGTCCACTTCCTTTTGACCGTATACACGATAGCCGTTACTGCTGACCCGCTTTGGTGATATAAGACCGATTTCATCATAATAACGCAGGGTTCGTGTGCTTACCCCGGCCAGTTGTGCCAGTTTGTTGATGCTGTACTCCATACTCATCCCTTCCTAAACTGTAAAGTATTCGGACTGTTTGATGATGTCCTTACCATCCACAAAAGCTTTTGTCGCCCCGGCAATGGACTTGCCGGTTTTAGGCAGATAAGCCTGTGTAGGGTGAAATCTCAAATCCTCTCTAAAATATATGAATCACACATGGCCAATGAATGATCTCCATTACAATATAAACCTTAACGTACCGTAAAGGTCAATAGGTTTTTGAAAAAAAGTAATCCCTCCACTATAACTCCAGCCTTTTGTTTGGTGTTATTCTTTTGATGTCGAACAAAAGGAGGTTAAAATCATGGTTGATGTGATTCAGGCAGAACATCTGACAAAGGCTTACGGTGCGCTGAAAGCGCTGGACGACTTTAGCCTAACCGTAAAGCAGGGCACAGTCTTCGGGCTTCTTGGTGCGAACGGTGCGGGAAAAAGCACCGCCATTGAATGCATTTTAGGTACCAAAAATCCGGATGCGGGAAAGGTATCTGTATTGGGGCTCGATCCGGGAGCATGCCGCAAGGAGCTTTTCGAGCAAGTAGGAGTACAGTTCCAGGAGACGAATTTCCAAGAGGGCATTCAAGTGGGCGAGTTGTGCGAAGTTACCGCATCGCTGTACAAAAACCCCGCCGATTATAACAATATGCTCTCCAATTTCGGAATAGCTGATAAAAGCAAAGTGCTTGTTAAAGACCTTTCCGGGGGAGAAAAGCAAAAGCTTTATATTATCCTGGCACTCATACCAAACCCAAAACTGGTGTTTTTGGATGAACTGACAACAGGTCTTGATGCCAGAGCCAGACGAGATGTCTGGAAAATGCTGCGTGATTTGAAAAGCAAAGGCCTTTCAATTCTTTTAGCCTCACATTTTATGGATGAGGTTGAAACACTGTGCGATGAAATCTGCATCTTGAAAAAGGGTAAAACCATATTCTATGGTACTGTTGCTGAAGCTGTCGATCAGAGCCCGCATGACAAATTCGAAGATGCCTATCTGTGGTTTACAGAGGAAGAGGAGGAGGTGCTTCTCAATGAAAGCATATAAAACAATGCTGAAAACAGAATTGAAACTGTCACTGCGCGGAATGGACATGGTTATCTTTGCAATCATCATGCCGTTGATAGTGTTGATTATTCTTGGGATTATATATGGCAGCAAACCGGCCTTTGAAGGTGCTGAATACACCTTCTTAGAGCAATCCTTTGGAGCAATCGCGACTATAGCGATCTGTGCAGGCGGTGTTATGGGTTTACCCCTTGTTGTTTCAGATTATAGAAGCAAGCAAATTCTAAAAAGATTTAAAGTTACTCCCGTGAAGCCGACGATGATTTTATTGGTTCAATTAAGCATCTACGCGTTGTATGCCCTTGCATCACTTGTCGTGCTGTTCATTGCTGCAACGCTGATTTTCAAAGTAAGAATGCAGGGAAGCATTTTTGAGTTCCTGATGGGATGGCTTTTGGTGATGGCGAGCATGTTCAGCATTGGTATGATGGTGGGTGGAATTGCGAAGAACTATAAAATCGCAGGGGTCATTGCAAGTGCACTGTACTTTCCGATGCTGATATTCTCCGGTGCAACACTGCCCTATGAGGTAATGCCGGGGGCTATGCAAAAGATAGTAGATATCATGCCGCTGACACAGGGAATAAAGATCTTAAAATCCGCTATGCTCGGGCTGCCGATGGACAATATCGTATTACCCATTATTATCATGTTAGTAATAGCTGGAATTTGCTCGTTTATTGCTATTAAGTTTTTCAAGTGGGAGTAAGGGCTGAAAAGTGTAGTATGCGAGAAAAGCAAGGAAAGGGTAGTTCTTTGGAACTGCCCTTTCTTACTGTTATGGAAGGGTTACTGTTCAAAGGTAAACAGGCGCAGCCTGCTGAACGAAGTGAAGAATCTCATATTACTCCTGACAAGATCTTTCGCTGCGCTCAGGATGACATCGCTACGCTCAGATGAAACACATACCTCTGAAGGCTACTTATAAACTTATTAGTGGGGGGTGTGAACAGTCCTCCACGATCCAGGTGTCGCCAAACGACACGAAACCTAGACAGGTTTCACAGAAGTAACCCCCTCGCAGAGTGCCTTTGTAATCTAACATTATTTGTTTGCAATATAACATTACTGGTGTTACATTAAAAAATGTGTTACTTATACTGTTTTTAAGCCTTCAGTGATCTGCTTGAAGAAATCAGCACTCCAAACATTCAGAACCGATGTGTCCCTGATGAAAGGCTCAACATCTATTTTTGCCTGTCCGAAATCAATAAAGTCAAATCTTCTATAAAGCATTTCTTTTATCTCCTCTAGGGAAAAGGCTATGTCCTCTGTGATATGACCCGATTGTAATAATCTTTCTCGTAAATGTTTTTGATTAACCTCAGATTGCCGTGCAAGGTAGAAAATATAATCATAAAGATCCCTTCCCTTTACTCGATTCTGCCAGTTCCTGCAGATAACAGCATGAATCTTTCCGGCAAATAGTGATGGCATATCATAAAGCTTGACCTCATATGGTATCGGAAGTAAACGATATTTATGTTCAAAAGTCGCAAATGGCGGAGGATTGATATCGACTTCAAATTTTATTCTCACCGTCTCATTTGCTGACACACCCTTACCTGTGTCATTGTCTGCATAGAAGATAAGCAAATGTTCTTTAGTGTTTCCTTTAAGAAATGCGGAAAGAATTTGTCTTTCTCTCGTTTTTTTCTTCTCGCTTATAATCATATTAAGACCATATGCCCTAATTTCCTTTTCAAGTGTTGGGAAGTATTCTTTTAAATCAAAATCTTTATCAACTATGGTCAGAGAAAAATCCAGATCTTCAGAAAAACGGTCAAGTCCATAAAATATCCGAAGCGCAGTTCCGCCGTAGAAAGCAGCATTTTTGAAAAAGCCTGCACGACTAAGTCCACAAAGAACAAGTTCTTGCATAACTTCCTTCATAGCGTTTTTCTTATCATATAGTGTTTGTGTGTTATATGATTTAAGCATTTGATCGATAATCATATCCATTTCAAGCCCTCCGCATCAATCTACTTAGCTTTTGAACATTAGTACTCCCATACTTTTCTTCTAGCAGAAAGATATCTTCACATTTTAAGTTCTTAAATTCTTCTTCATCAATCCTCATATCATCAAATAAGAGGCTTCGCAGCTCCTTTTGATTTGCAACCGGACTCTTGGTATAGAGCACATCGCACAATGCCTTTTCCGGCGAGGCAATCCAATATGAATAATTTCCTTCCTGAACAAGTTCAACCCCAAAGGGGTAAGCTTCTTTTGGAACATCCCTATATGTGAAAATACCAAAGGCCGTCTCAAATTTCTTTTTCTTTTTCTTATCATAAGTTGCAGAGGTAAAAGCATACACTGCTTCGGGAATCAGCCCATGATAAGAAAGAGCAAATTCAAAAGACAGGTATGAAGGACCATAAATACTTCCTGCCAACAGATATCCCGGAGTGGCAGAATCTGTTTCATACAAGCCTTTAACAATCCTTGTATATTCACCATCTTTTACCATACGAGATAATTTGCTTACAGGACTTGCATACATCTTTAGTTCTTCTAAAATCATTGAAGTTGTTTTTATCATATTTTCACCTCATAATCGCATATTACTATATTATGTGGTGAAAATCAAGCAATTATTCAAGCAAGAAAAATATTAACAGAAAAGTGTTTCTCTTATAGAAGGAGACCCCGTAACCATGAATACTAATAATAGCTATATCTTTTATTTCTTCACTTAAACCCTGCAGTTTAAGGGTTCTATCGGCTAACTTGGCAAAGAGGTGTTCCTTCGACATCGACCATTCTATTTCCTTCTTCTTCCATGTCGCCTCTGTGTCCCCGTCCCCCTGTGCTCCCTGTGTCTACTCTCTTATTTTGGTTACCACAAAAGAGGTACTGATGCCACCGCTGCAGTGTTCAGAAAAACTAATAGAATATTCTGTAATGAGTTTAATATAGTTAATATAAATGTACATTGCATTACCTGCCATACGCCGTGCTTACCTCATGCTGTAACAAGGGTTCCTTGGAATAGTACTTCTGTAAAGAATCAAATGATGCTTCGCATCGTTGAATTAAAAAACGGATGCTCAGGAGGGAAAAGATGAAAAAGTTGTTTGTGCTTCTTCTTACCATCATTGTTTTGACATCCTTGACGGCCTGTGTGTTTACTGCGCCCGGTTCAGGTGATCCAGGCATACCCGAAACCCAGGAGTCCCCGAAACCGACAGATATGCCCACCCCGGGCAAACCCACCGAAATTTATTTCCTGAATTTTAAACCGGAGATCGCACAAATCTATGACAGTATTGCAGCTGATTATGAAGCGCAAACCGGTGTTAAGGTGAATGTGGTTACAGCAGCAAGCGGTACATATGAAACTACTTTAAAATCAGAGATTGCAAAGGCGGATGCACCAACAATATTTCAAATTAACGGGCCGGTTGGTTTTCAGTCCTGGAAGGAATACTGCCTGGATTTATCCACCACAAAACTGTATGGGTATTTATCGGATAAAAGCCTTGCGGTAACTGAAGGTACGGGTGTATATGGCATTCCATACGTTGTGGAGGGTTATGGTATTATTTACAATAACGCGATCATGGAAAAGTATTTCGCGTTGTCCAACAAAGCTGTTTCCATTTCATCTGCAGCCGAAATCAACAGCTTTGCCATACTTCAGGCAGTTGTCGAAGATATGAGCGCAAATAAGGAGTTAATCGGAATCGAGGGAGTTTTCGCTTCAACTTCACTGAATCAGGGAGAACAATGGAGATGGCAGACACACCTGGCCAATTTGCCTTTATATTATGAATTCAAAGATAATACCGAATACGACAATACTGTTTTGGCCGGGCTGTCAGCGAAGGAAATCCAGTTCAAATACGGTGACAACTTCCGTAACATCTTTGATTTATACACCAATAACTCGTTAACGCCAAAAGGTCTTCTCGGCAGCAAATCGGTCAATGACTCCATGGCAGAATTTGCCCTTGGAAAGGTCGCAATGGTCCAAAACGGGAACTGGGCCTGGAGTCAGATTGCATCCATAGAGGGTAATAATGTTAAATCTGAGGACATCCGGTTCATGCCGGTTTACACGGGAGTAGCCGGTGAAGAAAAGCAAGGCTTGTGCATCGGAACAGAAAACTATTTTTCCATTAACAGCAAGGTATCCAAAGAAAAACAGAATGCATCCGTGGCATTCCTCGAATGGCTTTTCTCCAGCGAAAAGGGCAAGGCTTATGTCACGAAGGAGCTTGGCTTTATTGCTCCGTTTACAACCTTTGAAGAGAATGAAAAGCCTGTAGATCCACTTGCGAAAGAGGTACTGGCCTGGATGGAAAAGGATGGTGTCACCTCTGTGGCATGGACCTTCGCTGCATTCCCCAGTGAAGATTTCAAAAATTATTTTGGCGACGCTCTTGTCGAGTATGTCCAGGGAACCCATACCTGGGACAATGTTACGACAGTTGTTAAAGATTCATGGAAGTCGGAAAAGAGTAACCAGGACAACTGAAAAATGTCAGGAACCTTGAAAAGAGTGGCCAGGACAGGTGAAAATATCAGGAACCTGAAAAGAGTAGCCAGGACAGGTGAAAGTATCAGGAGTCTGAAAAGAGTAGCTAGGATGGGGGAAAATATCAGGAGCCCGGGCGGTAAAAACTCTTGGCAATCCATGAACATATTTAATGTATCTTCGGCAAAGAAATGCGCTGCTTTGGTCTGTAGTCCAAAGCAGCGTAGTATCATGCCATAACCCTTTTATATGCCCTAAAGACCCCTGGTTTATTTTCTGCCCATTAGTCTGGAAAACCTGTCTTGAGGGGTCGCAGGTGCTAACTGAATAGTTGCCATACTCAAAGTGGCGACATTCACTTGACATGGTTAAGGTTCGGATATGTTCAACTTTGGTAACGAAGGTGGCGAAACCTTTGAAATGGAGGCTGCGATGCAAAAGGCGCTAAAAAAATACTTCCCAATTTTTGTTTTACCTACTTTACTGGCTTTTGTGGTGTCCTTTGCAATTCCGTTCGTCTTGGGATTCTATCTGTCTTTTAACAGCTTCACTACGGTCATTGATGCAGAATGGGTAGGTTTTGATAATTATGTGAAGGCATTTACTTCAAATAATGAGTTTATAAACGCTTTATGGTTCACCATTCAGTTTACAACCGTATCGGTCATTACAGTAAATATCTTTGCTTTTGCTCTGGGTCTGGCTTTAACAAGAGGAATACAGGGAACGAACATTTTCAGGACGATTTTTTTCATGCCCAATTTGATTGGCGGAATTGTCCTGGGATATATCTGGCAAATCATCATCAACGGTTTATTGTATCAATGGGAAGTAACGCTGACATTCGATCCCAAATATGGCTTCTGGGGGCTGGTTGTCCTGATGAACTGGCAGTTGATTGGTTATATGATGATCATCTATATCGCAGGGATACAAAGCATACCCGCAGAGCTTACCGATGCCGCCAGAGTGGATGGAGCTTCCCCGTGGCAATACCTTTGGAATGTTATTATTCCCTCTGTTATGCCTTCAGTTACGATATGCCTTTTCTTAACATTGACAAATTCCTTCAAGCTATTTGATCAGAACCTGGCATTGACCAATGGTGCGCCCTCCAAAAAAACAGCAATGCTGGCCCTTGATATTTATAATACTTTTTACGGTAAAACCAACTGGGAGGGTGTTGGACAGGCAAAAGCGGTCGTGTTTTTTATCATTGTAGCACTTATCGCATTTATTCAGCTGATGATCACACGGCGCAAGGAGGTGGAAGCATGAAGAACAGCACAGTATCAGGTGATAAACACACAGTTGGGAGTTTCTCCTGCGAAAAATGCAAAGCTGGAACCTTGCCAGATGAGAAATTCAAAACCGGTAGTTTTCCAGGGTTCAATAAGAAAGCTGGAAGCGCATCAGGTGATAAACGCAAATCCGGCAGAATTTTAAATCTTACTATGGCTGCACTGTCTTTTGCTTTTCTTGCACCCATTTTTATTGTGATGATGAACTCTTTCAAAGGAAAACTATATATCTCGGACGCCCCATTTGCTTTACCAAACAAAGAAACGTTTTCCGGCCTTCAGAATTATACCAATGGGGTTTCCAAAACCGGCTTTGTTCAATCTTTTGGTTGGTCACTTTTTATAACAGTATTTTCTGTTCTGGTGATTGTAATTCTTACTGCGATGACTGCCTGGTATATTACTCGCGTAAAAAACTGCATTTGTACCAGCCTGTATTTTTCCTTTGTCTTTTCGATGATTGTCCCCTTTCAAATGGTAATGTTTACAATGTCGAAGGTCGCCAATATCCTTCACCTGGATAACCCAATGGGAATCATCGTGATATACCTTGGTTTTGGTTCGGGTCTGTCTGTGTTTACTTTCTCCGGTTTTATTAAAACACTGCCACTGGATATAGAAGAGGCCGCCATGATAGATGGTTGTAAACCTGTGCGTGCTTTTTTTTCAGTAATACTTCCGATGTTGCAGCCTGTGGCGATATCCATCGCGATACTAAACGCCATGTGGATATGGAATGATTACTTGCTTCCCTATCTGGTGATTGGAACAAAGTACAAAACGATTCCGATCGCAGTGCAATATCTGAAAGGGGGTTATGGTTCCATCGACATGGGTGCAATGATGGCCATGCTTGTATTGGCGATAATACCCATAATCCTTTTCTATCTTTCGTGCCAGAATTACATCATTAAAGGTGTTGTTGCCGGTGCCGTAAAGGGCTAGAGCACATAAGGAGAATCGTCCCCTTGTGTTAGTAAATCCCCGCAAAGGGCACGGGGCGCCTGCCGTTGTCGATATCTTCGTACAACTCCTTCGGGCCCGTACTGATCACAGCGTCCCGCCGGATTTTACTGACCACCGCAGGTGGCAGTTGGTTAAAGCCATATTCTGAGATATCCGGCAGTCTGGTCACAAACGGATAGTGCCGGGCATAAAACACGAGGGCTTCGCCCTTTTCCTTCTTCAGCTTCTGAAGCTCCGATACCGTGATCAAGGGCCGCTGAATCTCATGTGGCTCATAGGATCGCGTATTTCCACACATCTTGCTGAGCTCCTCAAGCAGATTAAGCTCCTTGCTGGCCAGAAAAACCCAGTTCTCGCAATTGCCCTTGATTGTCTCGGCGTCTTCGCCGTATCGCTTCACAAGCTGATGCATGCTCTGCACCACAAGATAAAACCGGATATTTCTGCTTCTTGCGGCCGTGATCATCGCCGGCATATCCGTGATCGCCGGGGTATTTGAAAACTCATCGAGAACAAAGTTCACACGCAGCGGCAGCGCCTTTTGATCCTCCTTCTGTGCTTCGGTGATTAACAGCTCATAACACTGCTTCACGAAGGATGTCACAATGAAATGGTAGGTGCTGCGTTCATCTGGTACAACAATGTAGATGGCTGTTTTTTTGCGGCCGATATTGCGAATATCGAAGGTGGTTTCCGAGAGATTCCGGATAAGCCTGCTTTGAAGCAGAAACGGCTTCACAAACGCAAACAGTGAGGATTGCATGTCTGCGCGTGTTTTTTCATAGGAACGACCGATGGCGAAATAGTTCAGCGCGGCAATACTGGCCGGCGGGAGAATCTTCATGATCTCGTCAAGATAATTCTTCTCCCATTCCGATTCTGGTATCTCGAGCATCTTGTTTGTGACGGGATCTGCTACCTTCCCGAACTCCACGCACATTCTGGAAAAGGTTTTCATATTGATTTCATCAAAGCTGCAAATGTCCATCATGACTAAAAGAACCGCCAAAGCCAGCATTCTGGCCGAATTCACCCAGAAAATATCCTTTGACGTGGCGGCAGCCTCCATCGAGATGGCTTCCACAAAATCGTTGAGCATGGCTGTCGCTTCATCGATATGCCCCTGTTTGTAAAGCAGCGCCGGCTCCTTGAGCGGATTCCACATATCGCCTTGGTCAAGATCCCGGAAGTTCATCTGAACCACCTCATAGCCGAGCTCCTGTGCTCGTCCTGAGGTTGCAGCATAAATTTCACCCTTTGGGTCGGTCACAACAAAGGACTCACCCGCCTGAATCATCGTATGAACCATAGGCATGCAAAACAGTCGGGTCTTTTTCGAGCCGGTAGATCCGATAATCAAGCTGTGGGTATCCGCGTTGTCAAGATACATTCTCTTGGTATTGGCGATGAGGGGCAACCCGCAGCCTGCATATTTCTCATCGGAAAGCATCACCTTTGTCGCGGTGCTTTTGATCTCGTCCGGCGTAGCCCAGCGGGTCTCCTGAAAGCCGCTGCTGTATTGTGATATCTTATACAAGTCACGATTCATAGCGCACCTCCCGGCTCTAGTTCAAAGCCAATTCTTCTCTTTTGCACCATTTCCCTCAGCCGTGCGATGAAGACCCCTTCTTTGCTGTAATTATGCAACTGCTGCGCAGTCAGCACCTTCGAGGTAACAACGTCATCCGCCGCACAGATTTCAAACACAATATCCTCACACATGAGGTTGAGAGTTTTAAAGCCGTCAAAGCTGTCGTTCGAACGCAGAAACTCAATCGAATCCCGCAAGAGCGACGCTCCTTCCTCCTCAATCTTAAATTCATAGTTACCCAGCCAGTTGATAACATAGGTAAGCAAATCCTCCACCGGCGGGTAATCGGATTCAACCTTGTCGATGCGCAGATATTGAGCTAGCACTCTCTCAAGCTCAGCACAAGCCTTTTCCTCGGCGTTTTCCAACACAAAGATGATGCACAGCGCATTGTCCACCCCGGACAGATAATTCATCAGGCGCTTGAAATGCTGAGAGTTGAAATGATCCACCCATTGGTCCAGTTCAACCGAGAGCACCCCCTTAAAGGATCCGCGATAACCGGTCGCCGCGTCAAGCTCGCGCATCAGACGCCTAAGCTCTGAGAAATCCTTATCGTCCGGGCAGTAATCAAGGGCAAATTCGAGGCTTTTCACATTGCCGTAAAAATTCATGAGCCTGGCCGCGCTGAGATATTCACCGAGCAGCCTGATAAAATGGCTTTTGCCGATGCCAGGCCTGGTGAGCCAGAGCAGATTGGGCAAAATCACCGGCATATCATTGATATATTTGAGATTATGCGAAACATTGCGCCATTTGTGCAGTACGGCTTTCATTTCTTCAAGTCCGTACAGCTGCATGATTTGGTCATAATAATACTGAGACTCCATCGGAAACCTCCAATTTCCATCCTCTATTCTTCGGACTGCTCACAACGGTCAAACCCATGGACAAAAGCGATATCTTCTGCCTTCTCATCATATTCAGTCGCCTTTTCCGGTTCGTCGATAATAGTATAGGAGTTACTGAGGATATCATAAATCATCATCAGCAGACGCCAATGATTTCTGGATTTAGCGGAATCGCTGATAGCCTCTATCTCCGCTGCTGTATCCCTTGCCATCGCGAGCACGGCATAATGCTGATCCTCCGCGACGAACTCCTGGATCTGATCAAGATCATTCTGCCATTTTAATAAGCCCACGTGCTCAATCGGCGGGACGTCGGATTCACCAAGATATTTCACGCGCAGCACTTCTGCTGTAATATATGTCTTGTCCGCAGCTTGCAGATAATCCTTCTCACGTTGAATTTTAGCAATTTCACACAACAGGTCAAACTGCAGCTTGTACAGATTGATTGTCGCACCCTCCCGTATGACAAGCTCGGTCAGGTGCAGTGTGCTGAAAAACACACCCCAGGCGGCATCCAGCCGATCTGCGTCCCGAAGCCCAATCCCCTCGTTGTAACGTTCATACAAATCAATCATCCGACTTTTCCTCCAAAAGCCTTGTGCCAATTTCGTCCAGACCTTCGAGGCGGACAAGTTCAGCCTCGTATTCACCGGCCATATCTTTATCCTGATTCATCTCAGCGATCAGAACCTTCGTGTTTTTGAGGATAATCGGACGCACCTGAGGATTTACAAAATCACACATGACAATATTTCTGTGGTTTTTCATCAAAAACGCATGGGCTCCGCCGGAAAAATAAAAGGTCGGCTTATCGGGCTCGCCCGGAATTTGAAAGGGAATCGCGATCATCACTTCATCATTATCGTTAGTTAAAATATCATAATACCCAACGATTTTTGTTTTAGCTTTGATTGTTTGGAAGTCCATCTTGTCCAGCATGGTATCATCCTCCTGTTTTTTTAGCGCTATTGCATCATATCTTCAGCCCGCCTGCGATAAATCAGGGCTGTCTCTTCTTCTCCCATATTCATGTGAACGATATACAAATTCTTCAGGCAGTTGAGCCATCGTTCCTTCATCACCGCCGCAGGATGCTGCTTTGCGATGATCTCATGCACCTCCAGCTGCTTTTCGAAAAATTCCTTTGAATGCCCGAAGTCTTTTACTTTGGCATAATCCTCCGCCAGGCAGCCCATGCTCAGGGCATAGGCTTGTCCGGTGGAAGCTTCTGCATGTCCGGTTTGCGACCAAACCATTCCGAAGAGCTGCACCGCCCTGCCCGCGTAATGAATGGCCGGCTCCATCTCATTAAATTCATTCAGCAGCACACTGAGCTGACGGTTGAACTCAGCGATCTGATTAACTGTTTGAGAATCCAGTTCATCTGCTTCACGCAGATAATACTCAGCCTGCTTTACAGCGATTTGCATGGTATCATAGGTTTCCTGCCAGTGTTTGCTCTGATAATAAAACACGGCCTTTCTGAAGGTAATCTGATATGCACGTTTTAAGTCTGAAAGATCCTGGTATTGTTTAAAAAGACTTTCGCTTATGTGGATCGCCTCATCGGCAAGCTTTTCATCGAAGTCTGCCCCGTTTTGCAGATCAAGAGTTTCTTTCATGAACATGACTGCAAAACGCAGATGGTCTGTCCGTCCGGTTCTTTTGTAGAGCTCACGGTAGCAACCCACGACTTCGTTAATAATCTTGGCTAAAAGCTCTTCGGGCTTTCCACAGGTCTCAGCAACCTCCTCATAGTTTATCAGCGCCTTGGCCAATGCTTCGAGGCTGTCATTGTCGCCGAGCGCGCGATAAACCATCATCAGCTTTTGATAGGCACTCTCTGCGTGGAGCAGCGATAACTCGCGCTGTCCATGCCTTAGTGCGGACGCTGAAAGCAAAATATCGCAGTTTCCTTCAATATACATGATCCTTCGGGCATATTCCTCGTCCTGCGCGGGCTTCAAGTTATTTTGGGTAGTAACGGCATCTATTTCCGCCATAGCGGTTTGCAGGTCTGATATTACCTGAGCGTAATCATTTTGTGCATATCGTTTTCCCGCTATTTTATACCGGCCGACCAGATGATTATATAGAGATTCCAGCGAAGGCCGCTGCGCAAGCTCAGCGGATGCAAAATCCGCAGCCAGCAACATCAGGCGGACAGACTCGTTCTCATCGATCCCTTCATACTGCGCTGCAAGGCGATTGTACATTCCGGCAAAAGCGGTGTTTCCCAGAAAGCTTTCCTGATTTTCCGAATCTGAATACTTCCTTTCTGCAGCTTCAGCCAGCGTCGAGAAAATCTGCAGCCCATATATCTGATCGGTTTGCGTTTTGTCGATTTGCGGGTAAAACCATTCACAGAAGAAGGATAACAGCCAACGGAAATCCTTCGCCGACTCTACCTCCCGGATAGCCTGACGTACAATATCATTACCGCCTGTGCGAAGCAGCTTGATCAGCCTTTTTGCCGTTTGTTCCGCTACTTTCGGATTCTGTTGGGTTGCCTTGAGTGCGGCTGTGGTAAATGCAGTATCTCCCATCTCAAGAGCAAGTTTCAATCCACTGGTTTGATACAGACGGTCCTTTGTATCCAACCCCTTGATGTATTTAAGAATATATCCGCGATATTCGGTGACGTCTGTCTCGCGGAATGCTGCCAGACTTTTGGAAACCACTTCATTGTCAAAGGACAAAAAGCCCGAATCCTTTTGTGCGACAAAGGGCTTCAGGTAGCGCATTAACCGGGTGAAGTCCACGGTGGACCAAGGGATATGATGATCTGCGCAAATCCGTTCAAGGTCATGCTCGCGCAATCCGTCAGGAGCCACGGCGAGCAGCAGGAATACATCCGATGCAATTTCAGGGGAAATCTTCTCCCCTGCTGCCATCAAGTACGAGTACGCCGCTTCGCCGGTATCCGAAGGAAACTCCGTTACAATTCGCAGCATCTGCGCATTGAGCTCCGCAGCGTTGTTTGCGCTTCGAAGGTCCGTGCTGTCCATCATCAGCAGACGGTTGACCAACAGATTGATATACAGTGGATTGTAGCAGTCCCCCTGGTCAATGATAGCATCTACAACCTCCACATCCAGTTCCTTGTGATGCCTATCAAGAATATTGTAAATCATCAGTCTCGCCTGAACCGGAAAAGCCAGGCCATACAGGTACATCTCTTCAGAAAAGCTCTGAAACTCTGGCACCGGATCAAGTTCCAGTTCTTCCGGGCATGTGATGATAAAGTTCACCTTGCTGCAGGGGCTGTCGTGCATAAAGAACATCATTGGATAGCTGTCATTGACAAGCTTATGGATATCGTCTATCAGGAAAACCAGCTCATTGGTCGCATCATCATCCTGGTAGCTAAAAACCAGTTGTGTAAAGTATTTTTGCAGGAACTGCAGCGACGAAGAAGCGGTGTCGCAATGCTCCTCCATTCCCATTTCCCGTTCAACGCACCATATCAAATAGGACAGCAGTTCATGTAAGCCCGTGGTCGCATCGTCAGAACCACAGAAGAAGGGCATGACTGAAAAGCCCCGTTCACTGAGTGCCGCGCCTGTTTGGCATAATAGTTTCGTCTTGCCGCTTCCCGGTGTTCCCTTCAGGTAGATCAGCGCTTTCGCTTCATTCATGTTTTGCAGGATCAGCTCGACGAAAGAATCGTTCCCGGCAGAGATTTTCGCCTGGAACTGGAGCTTGTGGAGGGAGGTTCTATAAATCCTCTCTTGGGCGGACAGTTCCTGATGATTCTGCCAATCCGCATTGAACATCGACAAAAACCTGTTGAGAATTTCATCCCGCAGCTTATCCAACCCTGTCAGCTTTTGCGCTCCGCTATCCCATTCGGCATCATATTCGATGATCCGATCACCAAAACGCTCACGAAGTTTGGCTTTCAGTTTTTCAAGATGAATCCGGTGCTCTTCGTCCTCGCACCTGTAATCCTGTTGGGTTTTCTCGTCCATCAGGCTCAGATCAAGCGGATTGCGGATGCAGATGATGCACCTGTCAGCATTCCCGGCATGGGTAAGCAATCCATACTCTATTTCAAGGGCGGTCACGCTTCTGTCTGAAGCGTCCACATGAAAATTTTTACTTTTTGAAACTTCCGCGATATACCTGTGCTCGGGGATCCAGCCATATCGCTCCCCGATGAATATCAGCATATAGGGCTTGGATTTGTCGATTTCATCCAGACAGACATTTAATACCTTGTGGGCGCTCTCGTCCGAATCGAGCTCGTTGGTATTGACCCCCCACCTCAGGTCGATAAAATGCAGGTAATCCTGATACTCCTCCGCATAAGCATTGAGTGCCGGAATAATGTCGGTATGCAGCAAATCTCTCTCGGCCTGCATGTCACGGAAGGTACTTGAGACAAATATTGATCGCATTGAAACCTCCAGGATGTCTGATATAAGGTATCTATTTTTACAGTAGTTTTATTTTACCACGATTTACCGTTATATAAAATCATATTTTTGAAATTCTTGTCGAAGAAGCAACCTTGTTTTGTTACTCTGTGAAACATACCTGGGTTTGGTATGGTTCGCAGGCACCTGGAGCGTAGAGAACTGTTCAGGCGGCGACATTTGAGATATAGCACAGCTATAGTTAATACTCACAGATAAAGCAGGCGCAGCCTTCTGAACAAAGTGAAGGATCTTGTATTCCTCCTGACAAGATCCTTCGCTGCGCTCAGGATGACATCGCTGCTCTCAGGATTATATAATGTGCGGGTATAGAAAAATCCGGAAAGGCAGATGAGGATCGATGCGAAAAATCACAGTTCAGCCTCCATTAAGCGTTGTCTTGAGCTCTGCCGCAGTATCTGCAAAATCTAGCACTCAAAGCGAGTCTTTGGCCACATACGCAATATTGGGCAGACGCTGGCTGTGGTTTTGTATTTACAGATGCCTCCACGGGATTGCCGCAATGTCTGCAGAACCTGACATCTGCTCTTAACGGTTTGCCACACTTATTACAAGCACGCTCATTGGTGGATTCTGGCTGTTTTTGGTTGGGCTGCTCCCTCAACTGCTGCGTTTTTTGAGTAAACTGCTCCATCGATAGCTGCTTTCCTTGAACTACTGGTTCCCTGGATTGCTGTGTTTTCCAACTTACCTGTTCTGACGATTGTCGCGATTTCTGTATCGCCTGCTCCCTCGATTGCTGAGTCTGCTGAATTGGCGTTTTCTCTTCTTGGGATTCCGCCATGAATTTTTCTGCAGCCCTTTGGATTTGCTGGAGTGCGTCAGAAACGGATTTCCAGTTTTGCACTGATTGCGCCGACAATTGTCTTTGCATCTGTGTACGGGCATTGCAATCGGTGATCATTTTTTCAACTTCAGCAATACGGTTATCCATATAATACTCTCCTCAATTCATAAGTTGAATGATAATTTTCCATATACTGTTTTTTGCCAGGGCACATCACCTTAGGGAAATGTCCAACTTATTTCAGTGACTTACTCCCACCAGCTGTATCACGTTTTTTAGCCTTTGGCTGAACTTATTTGAAACTGTTAAAAGTCTAAAATATCTCCGTCAAAGCTCATACCGGAATTCATATTGGTATCATGCATCATGGCGGTCAAAAGGGGTACTGCCTCCACAATACCGTTTATCTCCGGTAATGTAAGCGTAACAGAGATCCCTGCCTGAAGCATCGCACCGCCGATATCAAGGATGTCCCCCGCCTTGGACAAACCAAGGGCAACCGGTGCCAAAACGCCTGTATACATGGATGCCCACGAAAGAATGCGCAGCAGCCAGGAAAGGTAAAATGAAACTTCATTGATGATGTTCTCAATGTTTTGCCAGGATGGGTTCCCTTCCATCTGCCACTTCCTTTCGTCATCAAAGGAAATGTCATAGGCCTTGATTAACGAAATCAGTTTATCTGAGGCCAGGCTTGCTTTTTCAAAAGCTTGCGGGCTAACATCCATCCATCGCTCTTCCGCTGCTGTTCGCTCCAGTACGTCTCGTGCCCAATGCTTCACGAGGGATCGGGTTTCTTTGCGATTCTTATAATCTTCATCCAGCCAAATACCTCTCGCTCGCTCAATCCATTCTTTATCCGGCTTATGCCCCGCTTTCACTTCGTCCAGGACAAACTTTCCGGTGATAAGGTTTTGATCCAGTGCCGGCATACGAGCCGGAATCACCTTCAATGCCCTGCCTTTGTAATCCATATAATCTGTTCGATAGGGCTCATTGACAACCGCATTCACCCACGACCAATCTCTGAAAAAAGCGGACAATGCTGTCGGGATGCGCTCCAGTAAGGCCCATAGTGTGTCCAGCACCTGAGCCATTGAAGAAATCATTCCGTCTACGAACTGATAGTAGGTTGTATCATCTATCAGCAGGTCCAGTAAACCAGGTGATTTCGGTATTATACCGCCTTCAATGACCGGCATGCTCCGATTATCAAACAGGTTATATAAGAACCGCAGGAAGGGTTCACTCCTGCCTTCCATGCGTTCCTTCTGAATTTGGGTCAGTACCTCATAATCCTGCTCAAACAGCTTTTTAGCAGCTTCCTCAAGGCTTTCATTTCCACCGACTTGCACTACACCAACTTCTGTTTGAAGGTCTTTGAGGGCATTACTCAATTCTGTTCCTTTTTTAACCATCGCTTTGTTGAGTCTGTCAAATTGCTCCAACCTATTGCCCTTTAGCAGCTGTTGTTGTGTGATCTCTTCAAAGATTTGGTTACGGTTTATCACGGCTGCATTCATGGCAGACGTTACATCCGCCAATTCCTTCGCAGTAGCTGGAGATGCACCTGCCACGGTAGTTTTTTTAACCAACTCTGAACTCTTTTCAGCCAGCACTTCCAAATTGTCATTGGCTTTCGTTAGTGAATCTTGCAGCTGTGAAATTTTTACGTCATAGGCTTTCACTCCTGCTGCAAGATCATCAAGCTGGCTTTTAGCAAGCTTCTCCACCTTGTAGGCATGCTGAACCCTTTTCTGTACACCCGAGGTATCAGAATTATATAGTGCACCCTGACTCGATTTGCTTTGGAAATAGATAGACGTAAACTCGACCAAAAGGCCAATAATGTCGTTCAGTATTTGCGATGCAGCTTTCGCCCTAAGGTCGAACGCAATGTCCAGATCTTTTTGCAGGATATTTATCTTACCAAAAAAGGCTTCCGTTGCAAGCAGCTTGTCATAAATATCTTGAAGGGAGTTCGACATTACTGAGTATTTTTCGCGAGCTAAAAAAGTCAGCTCTCCCTTTGCAAAAGCAGAAACTGCCGATTGAAGTGTCTCATCCACCGCTGCCGCACGATAGTTTATTTCTTCCAGATGATCCCGAATGATATTCTCAGGGTAGAGCTTTAGCTGAAGGGTAGCCACTTTTCCAGGAATATGTTCCCCCTCGGGTTGGAAAACAAGCTTTTGGCCTTGGGAATCACCAACAATAGTCTTCCCGTTCCATGTCAGAACTCCCTTCGTATCCAGAATGGGGAGCCTGCCCAAATCAATGTTCAGTTGTCCGCGCTGGGGTTCAAACGCCGCTTCGCATGTCACTTCCAAAACAGCGCCCCGCATTCTGTCCGAAACACTTTCATCCGCATCCGGGAACAGATCTTCCAATCGGTTGTCTATCATTATCCAACCACATTTTGATAACTGAAGAGTACCCTCAGCAACACTATCTTCTATGGAGATATCCAGCATGTCTTTTGTTAGCGGTGCCTCGCCTTTCACCAGAACGATATCCACATCTTGTGATTGTGCCAGGGACATCCGCCCCCAATCCTCATGGCTTTTGGTGTAAAATCTGCCCGGAGAAGTGACTTGCCACACCAGATCAACGCCATTCCAGTCCATTTTGCGGTTATTGGACGTAATATGAACCGAAATCTGCTCTCCGGAAAAGGTCACGTTCTGCCGGCAAAGCTCTTGCTTGCCGCGGATAACCCGAACATCTGCCTCTACAGGATAAGTATTGCTGAATACATCTACTTTAACCTTGTTCGGCTCGACATGGTTAAATGAATCGGGGCAGCGAACATAGAAGGACGTACATGCTATTGGTGTGCCATCCCCAACAATAAATCGTCGCGGCGTAATGCTGTATTGCACTGCTTTTTCATCCTCTTCCTGCCGGATGACAAGCAAATGCTCCTTGTTTGTAGCCGAGCGGGTATCCACCTTCGGCAGAATGATTCTGTTTTGATTATCTGTTGCGGGAACATAGGACATGGTTTCAAAATCGATTCTTTCCAGTGCCGCCATGAATGGTACAGGGGTTTCAGAATTGCTGGGGATCTGCAGGGGATTGTTCTTTGGTTCCAGCCTCAGCCGATCCTTCGGAGCCTCCAGATACACCGTTATCGTTTCAGCAGAACGTTCGGCCATGGCGTTCATGACATTTATTGGAACGCCCGGTAAAAAGGCCGACAGCGGGTTGAGGGTTACCTTCAGCAGAAAATCCATCTGGTTTTGCAAGACAGCTGTCATGCGTCTGCGATCCGCGGCTGTCTGAGGCTGGGCAAGTTGGACATAAAACTCAGCCCATTTCCCGTCTTCAATAATTTTCTTATCAGTAATCTTCAATACCCCGGATTGAATGCCGCCACGAAAGCCGGCTCTGATATTTGGAGCATCTTCTACATTGAATTCAGGAGAAAGAACCATATATTCCCCTGTTTCTTCCGAACCTAATCTTATCGCTGCCTGCACCCGAACCGGTTCCCAGGTGAAAGACTGCGGGTTGTATTTCATCCGATATTCTTGTCCCATTGCCTGCCTCCGTTCGTTCAGCGAAATACCATTTTCCAGCCGGTGTTCAGCATGACCGTGATCGTTGCAAGGGTTGTTTTTTCCGGCACCGTCGCAGTAACCTGAATTGATTCCTGGATATCCTGCTTTACTGCGCTGTTTTGTTTAATTCTCACATTCAAAACACCCGTGCCACGAGCAGGCAGCACGAGCAGGTGCGAATCCTTCTGCATCTGTAAACTGATTTGCGCATTGGATGCAACGGTAGTTTGACCATCGCCGGCAACTCTCATCACACGGATACCGACGACCGCATCTTCACCGTCAGCAAGTACAACCTTATCTTTGGACAGTTGTAGAATATACCCTGCCGGCTGATCTTCCTTTGATTTTTCCCGTTGGGTTGAAGGTTGTCTTGTTTTCGCCCTGGGCGTTGTGGCACCGGGTTTTTTCTTCTTTTTTGCGATTGAAACAGCAGTCACCGTGACCACAGCAGCACCGCCAATGACGACTTCAAAAGGAATATCTCCATCACCCTCGGTATCATATGGCGAAGGATCGTTATTATCTGTTTCATCAGGAGTTGTTGTTCCAGAGTCGTTTTTATCAGAAATGATTGCTGGCATACCCAGTGCGCCACATTCGCGGCAATAATGTACACAGTCTTCATCCAGCCAATGAGGATTGTCGTATCCACAATGATTGCATCGGGTATCATATTCTTCACCGGATACATTCAACATCAATAGTGGTATCATACAGATCAGCACTGATATCAATATGCACCCATGTCTAATGTGATGCTTTTTCATGAAGTGCCCCCCAAACGTTTTTAGCATTATGATACTACCTATGTGTATTTCAGCTATAACAGTAAAATCATTATATCAAATCATTGGAGTAAATGATATCTTGAATTATGCACGCAAAAAATGGAAAGGCGCCCTGCAAATCAGTAATAATCTGTATTTGCAAAGGCGCATTTATACATAAAAGTATGTTCATGTTATATTCAGCCTGTAAGCAAAAGATTTGTTGATTTCAAGTTTGTGATAGATGTGGCTCAATGCCGCGTATCCGATGTTCTTGCTATCATCGCCGTCGAATGTTTCGTTAGGGTCGATGTGATGGTAAGCTTCGGTTTTTCCGCCTTCTTTTCAGCCGATTCTTGTCAGCCCTCGTTGATCACTCCACCGGCAGAATTATAAATTTTAAACCATATCTTTTCACCATTTTCATAATACTCTTCACTACTAACCTGCCCGTCAGGATACCACCATCTTTTCAATCCATGAGGCAACCCATAATTGATGGGGATTTCCACCATGATTTGACCGTCCTCATACCATCTTCTATGTACGCCATGCTCAACCATCTTTCGGGTGGCTCCTGAGCCTTCACTGTAGGCAGGGTTAAGTGCATATGAGAACTCATAATGTTTTTGACCATTCGAATAAAATTCTTCATCCAAAAGCAGGTCGCCATTGACATAGGTGCGTTTTTTGGATATGACACCGCTTTTGTAATAATGGGTATTCACTCCATGTAAAATACCGTCTACATAATTAGCTTCCAAGGCTAATTCACCGTTGATATACCAGGTCACTTCCTTGCCCTGTTTTTTTCCATCATAATAGCATACTTTTTTAGCCCGTTTGGTATTATCGTCTCTATAGCAGGAGACACTCAAGCCTTGAGCGATGCCGTTGACATCGTAATAGATGATGGTATCGACATACCCATCAATTATCTTCTCGGTAATTATATGCTTCGTCAGTTTGGAATAATCAAATGTATGCTCACATCCGTCAAAGTCATACATATCCAGATCAATGCCGTCCGGGGTGGGTTGAGGTGTGCTCTTTTTTGTAACAATGACCTGCAATTCCTTACTATCGATAACAGTTTGATTGGCATCGAACAGATGGGCTGATATGTTATAAGTACCCGCGTCAATATATTGATGCCTTGTGGAGGAATTGGACAAAGGCACGCTCTGCTCGCTGCCGTCTCCAAATATCCACTTTAGGGTATAGGGCAGGTTGTCGGGCCTTACGACCGCGGTAAAGGCAACTTCCTCGCCAGACAGGATTTTATCCCTGTCAGAGGTAATGGTAAACTCCTGTAAGCCTTCATTGCCAAAAACGACGGACAGATTATTCAGATCAAAAGCGGCGGTGTGCTTCCTTCCGTTCTCATCAATGAAATAAACCTGCCGTGGCGTTCCGGCCCGGATATATCCCAAAAGGGTAAAGTTCATTGTCCATCTACCGCTGCTGTCCGTCGTTCCGTTCCATTGTCCGCCTGCTTCAGCACCGACAGACAGGCCGGCTTTGTTACCCATTGAGCTGTTCACAGTGACACTCAGGGTATATGTTTTATTTAGTTCGGCAACGACCTTGTCCCCATATTCTTTTTTAAACCTTTGGCGTTCGCTCCACTCGTAGTCTCCGACAACCTCATTCAGTATGGTTTCCAGATACCCGGAAAGATGCTGTGCGTAATTTTCAGACAGTCTTTCCTTCAGTTCATCGTTTAAATAAGCACCGCCGCCCGTGATGGTGCTGCTTTCCCCTTGTTGGCCAATGATTCCCTGAGCCGTTAAAAGCTCGGGGTCATCCCAAATAGCCCTGACATACTGCCGGATATCGGCATTAATCCGTTCATTTAAATTCTTCGGGCTGGCACTGACGATCTGATAAAAGGCATCGTACCATCCTTTTCCGTCCCTAATGTCAATGGTGCGGTTCAGGCTGTTATTCTTGTTATAATAATAGGCATAGGCTTTTTCATATTGGGATTCCTTGCTGGATATGGCTGCTTCAGCAAACTCCCTGATGGAAAGATTGATCAATGAAGCCCCCAGCATGCCGATATTTGCACCGGATTCTCCGAACTTTGAGATCAGTGTTCCGATCGCCATTTCGTAAGCGTTTGCGGCTGCGCTTGTGTGCTTCCCATCTCTGATGTCAAAGTAGATCTGTATGGGGGTAATCACCTTTCCCATGTTTCCCATGGCCGTGTTCAATTTTTCAAACCCCGGCAGGGAATTATCCAGAAAGCCGGTACCAATCGACCCTATGTTAAACCACATGGTTGCTGCTGTCCAGCCCTTCTTCAGTGCCTGCCTATCCAGCTCAGCCGCGCTGAATTGGTTAATGGCGTTTACATTCAGCCCCCCTATATTGCGGAAATCAGGGTAGTAGTAAAACACTTCCGCCATGGGGTCATAGTAATCACTGTTTTCAGTTTCGGCCACACCATAACGGGATAAATGATGCGTTTTGATGGTAATGGTGCGGTTTTTCTGCTCATACGGAATATCTTCCCATTCTCCCGCAGCCGGATTATAGTAAAAGGCTCCATAGGGCTTGTCTTCGGGTACTGAAATCGCAATTTCAACTGGGGAGGTGAATTGGGTTTGATTTCCCAGTTGAATATCAAATGCCTGAACAAAATTCAGATTGCTGGCAGGCTTCAAATCATGAGCCTTCTTAACCGACAGTATTTTACTTTCGGTCAGGTTTACGAAGGGGATGGTAACAGACAGGTCACCGGAGACCACTTTGGCCGTACCGGTTTCAGGGGTGATTTTCTGATAGATCTGATATCCCGCCTGTGGATTCGAAGCCTGTATAACTACGGGTACCTTATGTACAGGTGGAGTATAGACTCCCATCCCTCTGAATTTTTCAAAGGTTCTTTTCACGAGGGCAATTCCCTGTTCTCTGGTGGCGGGGCCTTTCGGGTCCATCCTGTTCCCACCGACGCCGCCGATGATGCCATTTTTACTCATAAATCCAACAGCGTCCAAAGCCCAGTCTGAAACCTGGTTTTTATCGGAAAAGGTAAGGGGATAGCGCCCTGGAATTAATGAAAGATCCACAGCTGCCAGCGTCCTGTAAAACATGACGGCAATCTGTTCCCTGTTCACATTATCATACGGCGCGAACAAGGTTTGCTCTGCATTAACTCCGTTGACAATACCGAGGGCGTTAGCCTTTAATATTTCAGGGTTGTTTGTATCGGTGAACCGGTTGAAGGAAGGCAATAGGGAAGTTTTACCCGATAATGCCTCATACAGCTTTACAGCCAGTTCACAGAACTCCTCACGGGTGATACTCCTTTGGTAATTCCCAAGCACGGTTTGTGTAACCAATCCGTATTCCTTTGCCTTTTCAACCTCCGGTACCGCCCAGCTGCTGAGTGTTGTACTGGCATATGTGGGTATTGCGGAAAACATGAGCAAAGTTACCAGTAAAAAAATAATTATTCTGCGCTTGTTCTGGATTTTTACCATGACTGTAATCCTCCTTGCATATACACCTATTTCTTTTCTACATCCCTGTATGTGCTATTGCATTAGTAACTTACTGCTGCAAAACAAATCACTGTGATATAAATGAAAACCACGAGTAAAAGTACTTTTTCACTTTCATTGTTAACCATCTTTTCAACGTAGATTGTGTTTATGCTGAGTATCGCTTACATTTATCTGCCATATTTTTCTAACCTTCTGTTGGCCAATATAAAGGCTTGTTCTCTAGTTGCGGTTCTCTTTGGATTAAAACGACGGCAAACTGCCATCAACTTCCGTTATACTGCAGATTTCCGATAATATTATTATAGCATGGCAAACTCTGCAACAGTCCGCAACCTTGTTTTTGTCAATGACAAAACGAGTCACAAAATGTGACAAGGTTCTGCTCAGTTCTTCAATGATCCCCCAAAATCTTGTTGTTCGTTATGCTCTATGCTATATTTAAAAAGAGGTGCTTTTGATGGAATTCCATGATAAATTGAATTTTTTAATGAATATTACTAAGACCACGAACAACAGTCTGGCAATGACCTCATCGTTAGATCCCTCTTATATCAGCCTACTTCGTAACGGAAAGAGAAGGCCGGTGAAAGAGGCCACTTACCTGGTAGCCTTTGCCCAGTTTTTTTCTAAAAGGCTACATTTAACAGGGCAAATGAAAGTATTCAGGGAGGTATTGTTACCCTATACCCTGTTTCCAGAAAATGAAGGGGACTTGGCTAACTTCCTTTATCATTGGCTTGTGAACAACAATTCCAGTCTTGATCACTTGAGGCATTCACCTATGAAAAAGCTTACCGATGCAGCCCCAAAGGAGAATCCTTGTGAGAATTTACAGTCAGACATGATTCCGTTTTCCAATATCACCTGCGGACTTTACCGGGGTATACAGGAAAGACGATTGGCCGCGGTTCACTTTCTGGGCGCAATTCTTAATCAGAATACCCCGCGGACCCTCCTTTTTTTCAGTGATGAAGACATGAGCTGGATGACTGGTGATCCTATCTTCTATCAGAAGTGGTCTCAACTAATGGGCCAACTCGTTGCAAAAGGAAATCGGATAAAAATTATTCACGATATAACCCGTGGTTTAGATGAAATACTGGCTTCAATTCAGCTCTGGGTTCCCCTATATTTGTCCGGTGCCATTGAACCTTTTTATTATCCCAGAAAACGGGACGGCATCTATAAAAGATCGCTATACATCGCACCCGGCTTGTGTGCCGTTTCTTCCACCTCTATTGGAACAATGACCGCTGACGAATCCACCGCTGTTTTTCATCAGGACCTTTCCATGATACAGGAGCTTGAAAATGAATTCAATCATTACCTATCCCTATGCAGACCTCTTATGAGCATTTTCACTCCGGATCAGCACCAGAATTATCTATCCCTTTTGGAATCCTTTGAAAAAGAGCAGGCATCTACCCTGTTGAAAACCCCGCATCTTTCCATGCTTTCCATGCCCGAACCCTTAATGGAATCTGTTTTATTGCGATATTATCAGACAAGCTATGATGGAATTCAAAGTTTTTATAGAAAAAGACTTGAAAATTTTCGAAAAAGTTTGAAAAGACATGCCTTTACGGAAATTTTCAGTATTCCAAAACAAGATAATTTGCTGGCGGGCAAAACAAGGATCAACCTGCCTGATCCCTTTGAATCCATTGAAGGTTACTATACCCCTGAGGATTACCGCCAGCATCTGGATCACGTGGCTGCCCTGATAAAGCGTTATGGCAACTATAATGTATGCATTGAAAAAAAAGAATGTAGTCTGGGATATTCTCTTTATGCAAAAGAAAGCACCGGCATAATCGTGGCAAAAAACACAATGCCTGCTGTTGTTCTTTTTATTCAGGAAAGCAATTTATTTGCCGGGTTTTGGGATTTTCTCCTTGAGTTGAAAGAACAAAATGAGGGCCAGGAAGTTACTTGCTTGAATCATTGATAGGAAAAAACCTATAGGCTCAATTCTTCAGATCAGAAACACAAGGGGACGGTTCTTCTGTGTTGTTGAACACGGAGGAACCGTCCCCTTGTGTTCCCATTCTGGCAAAGAGGCCTGTCTGAGGGACGGGGGTGACAGCTGTTAGTGTCAAACTCCCGTCCCTCAGACACTTATTGCAGACTTGGAATGGCAATTTCCCGTTATTTTTATAGCAATATCTTGATATCCAAGGTCTTTTGTTTATAATATAATTTCCATGTGAAGTGTATGGACACAGAAGAACCGTCCCCCTGTGTCCCCTAAGTATTACATGAAATGGAGATGATAAAATGAAAAAAAGACTTATTGCAATGTTTCTTTGTTTGTTGATGTTGATCCCGTTTGCACCGCAGGTTCTCGGTGCAGAAATTCCGCAAACGCTCGAAGCGCCGCTTCACCTGACAGCCCGTTACGACACAAGCTGGGGCCCTGTTTTCCGCTGGACTGAGCCTGAAAGCATTTCAAAGCTTTATACTCCAGGCCCGGATCAAATTAATGCAACTGTTCTTGCCCAAATGGATGTAAAAATCGATGACGGCCCGTGGCGTTCTGAAGCAGAGAACCTGAATCCCAGGAAGGAATGGCTGAGAAATCCTTTTATATTCGGCTCGGGAGGATACAGGCATGATGTGAATAATGTGATAGATGTATTTATCGTTCAAAACAATTTTGATGAAAATTTCAGCTTCGAAAACAAGACCTATCATTTCCGTGTGCGTCATCTGGTTGAATATGAAAAGGACGGCATGTACCACTATGTCGTCGGGCCTTTCTCACAGATCGCATCTTTTGGCAAGAACGCCCCAACCGTCCTTCCTGATACCCTTGAAGCTCCACCAAAGCTGAGGGCTGAACTGTTGAAAGATAATAATGGTGTACCCTATTTTCAACTGAATTGGGATATCCCCGAAAGCGTTACAAAAGCAAACCAAATGAAAGGGGTTTCTGCTTTTGTTGACTGGAAGATCAGTGATGGAAAATGGGCTTCGGAATCCGGTCTGATGGTTCATTCCACGGGTTCACAGCTGGACAACAAGCTGACTGTGTATCCGAAAGATACCGGTGGCTTTGGCGAAGTGAACATTGAAGCCAATCTCTATTCCTTCCGCGTGTTTTTCAAGTTCGATGTGAGCTATGGATCCGTGGTTTCCCCCTACTCCATCCCGGTAAGTATCGGCACCCCTGCCTATAAATACAAGGGCGCCAGTAGTTGGGCTGTACCCGAGCTGAACAAAGCCTCGGAATATGGTCTCATCACCGACAGAATCATGGGCAACATGGCCGACCCCATCACCCGCGAGGAATTCTGCGAAGTGGTTGTCCGGCTGTATGAAACCGTAAGCGGCACAAAGGCTACCTATTCGGCTACCGATGCCTTCAGTGATACAACCAACCCTGAAATATACAAAGCCTATGAGCTGAAAATCGTCAATGGTGTTGGCGGGGGTAAATTTGCGCCAAACGAGCTGATCACCCGCGAGCAGATCGCAGCCATGATGCATCGTGCAGCCAAAGCGATGAGACCGAATGCAGATTTCAGTACCGACGGTGCTGCCAAGTACCCGGATGAAAAGGACATCTCCGGTTGGGCCCTGGAATCGGTTCTGTTTATGAGCAAAAATGGATTAATGACCAATATCAACGGAAATTTCGTACCAAAGGGCACCACCACCCGCGAACAGGCTGTGGTCATTGCGGTAAGGACCGTTGAAAGGTACAGCCAGGCAGACTGATAAGCTAAAAAATATCAGCGGAATTCTTAGCCGAAGCGCATCACCGGCACCCTCAGACTTTGGTTATTGCTATTAGGAAACACAGAAGAACCGTCCCCCTGTGTTCTTTCTTTAAAATAAGGGAACCGTCCCGGTGACTCACAAGCTGAGCACACAGCAAACCCCCGGTGAATCAATCCCCCTGCACCGGGGTTTTGTTCTGCTCATATTTACAAAAGGGACAGGTTCCTGTGTAAATGTGGGTCAGCTGCCGGTGCTCTTATAGTGTCTGACGCCAAATCTCCACACCATGATTGAAAACAGCAGAAACAGGAGACCCGCGGGCAATGCCAGGAATGCCTTGCCATACCCCTCTCCCCAGCCGCATGCTGCAGATGCGGGGTAATAGCTGACAACCAGCATGGGCATAAAAAAGGTAAACAGGTTCCGCAGTATTCTGGGCATATGCTCTATGGGGCAGCGAGTGACCTGATAGCTGGCATTGGTGAAAATGAAGATCCAGTCCAATGCCTTAACCGTAAAGAAAGCTATCCCGGAGGTCATGATGAATACCCCGGTGTATGCGCACAGGCCCCCTGCCAACCCCTGCAAAATCGTGAATACGTTCAGCAGTGTGGGATGGAAGCCCTGTTTTATCAAGGACCAAATAATAAAACACCCTCCCCCGAAGACTCTGGATATTCTGTGAATATGAAAGTAGGATGCAGCCACCAGGGTGATCGATGAACGCGGGCAGAGCAAAACCCTGTCAAAATCACCGGTCTGAATCATCTTCCACGGAAAATAGTCAAACCCGCGGAAAAAGGTTTCAGCCAGGCCAAAGCTGGTCACTGCCATGGCATATATCAGCACAATTCTTTCCACAGACCATTCACCGATGCTTCCAAACCGTGAAAAGAGGAAAAAGAGCCCAATGGGATCGGTGATGACAACAATAAGCGTCTGTAGCACCATAATTGGCCATCCCTTATATTGCAGTCCCGACAAAAAATTCATCCGGATATGCTGTAAGTATACCTTTAGCTCTTTCATGTCAACCTCCCTGAATAATTACGGTTTGAAGACGCTTTGTCATCAGTGCCTTCCCTGCTATAATAAACAAAGCAGACCAAAAAAGCTGCAGACATATAGCCCCTCCTGCTTCACCCGGGGCAAGAGTACCCAGGTAAAGCCGCACGGGAATGTCCAGATACCCTGCAAAGGGTTGATAAAACAGGATTTTTTGCAGCGAGTCGGGCCACAGCTGCAAAGGCAGAGTACTTCCCGAGAGAACCATGCCAATAAGCATCATGATATAGGTGGGACCATCTCCCCAGGTAATGTTCAAGCGCACGGCACAGATCAGCATGGCATAAGAGGAGCAAAGAAAGAAAGCACTGACCGTTGATATCAGCATTAAAACCAGCCCACTGACGGATTTCGGTGGTAACATACGCATGGCTTCAGGCATAAGCATGCCTGCAAGCAGCGTAATGGATCCTCTCCAAAAAAGCGGTGTCAGTCTTCCGGCGGCTGTTTTTGAAAACCAGTGAAAATATAGATCCAGCGGGCGGCACATCTCCACCCCTACATCACCGCTGGTTATTTTTTTCAGGATCTCCGCGTCAATGCTCATCGGCTGCATCAGGAACAGAACCTGAGCAAGCCAGGAGTATGTAATGGCTTGCTTCAGTGTCATCCCGGCCAGTATTCCCGCTTCCTGCCTTTGAGAAAACCGGTAAAACACTGAATAAACCGCGATCTCAATGATCACCCAAATAATCCCCGTGGATGCCCCTGCCAGGCCTGCAAGCCTATACTGAAGGCCTTCGGCAATCTTTATCCGAAACAGTGAAAAACACGCCCGGGCATTTGCAAGGATCAACTTTCGTTTCTGCATGTACGCCTCCCTCTTTAGATCAAACACATCTCCTGATACATCCGTGCGATAATCCCATCTATATTTTCTTCCTCCATGGATATGTCCTTCAGCGGCAGCTGACGCGCAATTCGTTCTATCATGGTGTATGCGGCGGTTGTTGACGGATTGAAAAAAACAGACCATATCTTTCCGTCGGTTTCGATTTTTTCCGCACCTTCCAGCTTGCATGGTTCAACCTCGTGCAGCAGAGTGGCCTTAATCCTGCGCAGCGGTGCAAACCTGCTTTTCAGCCCCGCCATATCTCCGTCATATAACAGCTTGCCATGTCCTATTACCATAACCCTGCTGCAGAGAGCTTCGATATCATCCATATCGTGTGTGGTGAGAATAACGGTGATTCCCTTCTGTCGGTTCTCTTTCTTAAGAAAATCGCGCAGGGCCAGCTTTGATACCGCGTCCAGGCCAATCGTAGGCTCATCCAGGAAAAGGATTCTCGGGCTATGGATCAGGGATGCCGTCATTTCGCAGCGCATCCTCTGGCCCAGGGACAATTGCCTGACCGGAATTTTCAACAGCCCGGATACATCCAGAGCTTCCACCAGCTCGGTCAACCTTTTTTGATATTCCTTTTCAGGAACGTTGTAGATATCCTTTAAAAATCGGAAAGAGTCATTCACCGGCAAATCCCACCACAATTGACTTCTTTGCCCGAAAACCACACCGATTTGAGAAACATGGGCAATCCGCTCCTTCCAGGGTACCCGGCTAAGAATTCTGCATTCCCCCCGATCCGGTGTTAAGATTCCGCTCATGATTTTTACCGTTGTGGATTTACCGGCACCGTTGGGTCCGATATAGCCCACCAGCTCGCCCTCCTGAATTTGAAAACTCAGATCATCAAGGGCCTGAATGATCTTCGTTTCCCGGGAGAATACACCCCGGAGTACACCAAAACGGCCTTCAGGGCGCTGGTGTATTTTAAAGCTTTTTGAGATACCCGTTAACATGATTTGCGGCATGAAAAATCCTCCCTTCATCGGTTTTTGCGGTGTTTTCATTGTAACGGAAAACCGTGCTAAAACAAAATTCCGTTGGTCATGATCCGATAGGTTGCCTGGATTTGAATGAAACCGAACGCGGGTTTTCTCAAAATATTGGAAAATATCTTGACAAGTTGATGTTTTGCAGTTATGCTATATATATTATTGATGCTTGACACACCAGGTCTATTATTTTACTGTCAAAAAGGTGCTTTGGAGGCTGCAGGAATGCAGTTTTTTTATGTGAAAAAACAAGAGGCGGAAATTTTCCGTCTCTTCGCTTCTTTCGGGCATTTAAATGGAGTGAGGCTCTGGGGACATTTACATTGGGGACAGGTTCCTGTGTAAATATTATTTACACAGGAACCTGTCCCCAATGTAAATTATCCCTTTAAAATGTCCTCTATCCTATCTAGTTCATCCTTTGAAAAAACAAGATTTTTTATGGTTTTAACGCTGTCATCTATCTGTTCGGTTTTGCTGGCACCTATCAGCGCGGAGGTAACCCGTCCACCGCGGAGCACCCATGCCAAAGCCATCTGCGCCAGGGTTTGCCCACGTTGCCGCGCCAGATCGTTTAGCTTGCGAACCTTATCCAGCTTGTCATCGGTGAGGCTTTCCGGTTTGAGGAAAATGCTTTGGCCGGCTGCTCGGGAATCAGCAGGAATACCGCCTAAGTACTTGCCAGTCAGAACACCCTGAGCCAAAGGAGAAAAAACAATGCATCCAACACCTTCTTTTTCAATAAGGTCTAACAGGCCATCCTCCACCCAACGATCCAGCATGGAATATCTGGGTTGGTGAATCAGACAGGGGGTTCCAAGCTGTTTTAGGATGGCGCAGGCCTTCTGCATTTCCACAACCTTATAGTTTGACAACCCGATATACAAAGCTTTGCCCTGACGTACAATCAGATCCAGTGCCGACATGGTTTCCTCGAGGGGAGTATTCGGATCGGGCCGATGATGGTAGAAAATGTCCACATACTCCAGCCCCATTCTTTTCAAGCTTTGATCCAGGCTTGACACCAGGTACTTTTTGGAGCCCCACTCACCATACGGGCCTGGCCACATATAATAGCCAGCCTTTGTGGAAATGATCATCTCATCCCGGTACCCCTGAAAATCCTGTTTCAGGATTCTCCCAAAATTCTCCTCGGCGGAGCCCGGAGGCGGACCATAGTTATTGGCCAAATCAAAATGGGTGATGCCGGAATTAAAGGCACGTCGCACAATGTCACGGCCATTTTCGAATAAATCCCTTCCACCAAAATTGTGCCAAAGGCCCAGGGAAATCGCCGGAAGCATCAGGCCGCTTCGCCCGCACCGGTTGTATTTCATCGATGCATATCTTTCATTATCTGCTAAAAACATAAAAAACTCCTTTGAATAAACCCCCATCCTCCGCCCTTGTATATCAATGGATGTTTGCGTGAATTATGCATACAAACGCGGGTGCTGAAAGCGCCTCCTGCACCGGGGTTTTGTTCTTATCATTCTGTTTTCAGGTTTTCCTTCAAAGCATTCACCTGCTGCATGATTTCCGGAATGCTTTCCTCCATTATTTCTTTATAAAATTCTTCATAATTGAAGGTGAGCTCTTCGATATCACATTCCTGAATGTCCTTCACATATTTCTCAAGAGTTTTAAAGCTTCTTTCATAGGCATGGAAGCTATGGGCTGTATGGGTGTAGCTGCCCACTGCATAACCCAAATCCGCCGCAACCTTTCTCTGCAGTGCAATAAAGCCCACCGCGTTCATGTAGGTAGCCTGAACGGCATCATTGGATCGCATCATCACCTTCATGTGCAGTTTGTCATCGCGGATAAAGAATTGAATGGATTGCAGGCAGGCCGGGTGTGAATTGGACGTGTCCACTTCAAAATCACGAACATTCATGATAGCCCGGCGTGTGTATGGGTTTTTCTTCAGCTCGGAATATATCCAGGGCAGCTGGTGTGCAAACCTGTGATGGTAGGTATATTCCCAGCAGTTTCCCTCGCCGATCTTAAAATCGAGAATGCCATCGACAATCTCCATTGTATACTGCTGCAGCTCACGGTGGCCGCCGGGAAACAGTTTTGAAATAAACGGCTCAGCGATGGCATCCTCCACATACAGGGTCAGAGATGTTTCCAGCATGTTCGTATCATAATCCGGGCATGGAACCTTGGAACCCTCCTGGTAAAGCTTCAGCAGTGATTGATGGTATGCCTCGGGCAGAGTTCTTCCTTCTACAAGATGATGCTTCATGGTTTTACCTCCCAGAAAAATATTGAGTTCAGGTGAAAAGGCCCATCGGATATTAAGGATAAAGTGTTTGGCAGTTTCAACGCTATTGGCTCATTCCACACCCTTTCTTCAAAATATCATACCCATTCTGGATTTACAAGAGGGACAAACCATAGGGGACAGGTCCCTTGGTCAAATTGAACCAAGGGACCTGTCCCCTATGGCTTAAACTCAGGCTAAAATTCGAAGCATCCAGGCCGTAGATTCTATTTTCAGTGCAGCTTTGCTCTTCCTGTTTTCACCGAGGCCCATATGGCCACCGCCAACGTAATATTTGTCTTTGCCCTCGTTCATGTATCTCGCGGGAAATTCATACAGACCATCCTTTTCAAATTCCTGAAGGTGCTGAAGGGTTTTACGGAACCAAGCCGATTCCCGGGCAGGCTGGAAGTGTGACATCAGTTCCATGGCCCACACAACACCATCCTGGGAAAGCTGAGCATTGTTTTCAAAATAGTGATCCAAATGCACGGACCAGCCCATGCTGTAGTAGGTTCTCGGCGGAACCAGCATTAAGCCATAGCCTCTGTATAGTCTCTGATATCGCTCGTCCAGAATATATGCAATAATATCATCAATTTTGTTTTGAATGGAACTTTTTTGCAATGCGGCGGGCAGGTTGGCAAAAGCGAACATATCATGGACAGTGGGCAGCTTCCAGACATTATTTTCATATAAAAATGGATTCACCAGCGGATGTATGGCCCTTTGCTTTGGTATGGAGGGATATCCGGAAGGGTTAACATAAATATTATAATTCCTGCTATGGATAAACCCATGAATGGTGTGAACGCGTTCGGAGATGAGATCGGTGAGAATCTTGTCCTGATGCCCCATACAGATCAGCCATGATGCGGTAATCGTACAGTTTACAGTGTTAAAGAAGAATCCATTATCCGGGTTGTCATAGATAAATTGCAGGATTTCCCGGTTCAGCCTTTCAAGCCTGATGTCATCGCTTTCCTTTACGCCAAAGGATAAAAGCTTGTGCATCCAGTTCTCCAGGCAAGTATCCGCCCCATTGTGAATTTGAGGCTTTAAACGGAATTGTTCTGCGCAGTCAATCCAATACTGCACCATGGGGTGCCGAAGCATCAGCTGTCTGCGTTCCTCTGACCCCTGGCCCAAAGCAGTCGCAGCTTCATTGGCGACAATGGACTGGCCATTTTCAACAAGAAACTGATATGCCCTTTTGATATGTTCCTGCATGAATACCCCCCCTTTTTACTTGTTCGCTTCAGATCAACCCACAACGGAATCGGTTGAAAGTAAAAAACAATCGCCAATCGATACCTGCCTACACACACGATTCGCCTCTGGCAAAAACGTTGGATAGCATTTACATTGGGGACAGGTTCCTGTGTAAATAATCTTTACACAGGAACCTGTCCCCAATGTAAATTATTCCTTTAAAATGTCCTCTGTCCTGCCCAGTTCATCCTTATATCCACCTTATTGGGACAAGTTGCCAACAATATATTATCATATTGCAATGAGAAGATAAACGGAAAAATTACATTCACGTTTTTTCACCATTTCGCTATTAAAATGTGTTAAGCACGTTGTTATAGTTTATTAGGTA